>Ga0209015_10022_pt1 | contig 136536 bp, 121 predicted proteins | sample EPASupsiteSAE300_FD_187264 | JGI IMG/M metagenome (GOLD analysis project Ga0209015, IMG submission 187264) | Bioremediated contaminated groundwater from EPA Superfund site, New Mexico - Sample SAE3-00 (SPAdes) (version 2) | ecosystem: Environmental > Aquatic > Deep subsurface > Groundwater >...
CGCTGATCAAATGCGCAACGTCAACTCTCGACGGCAGCGTCTTGCGTGTTCTGGCCATCACCCTCATCCATTGAAGCTTCGATGGATGAGGATTATGGCTTTAAAAATACTATCTGAACAGTATTGCGGCTAGACCGGGTTGCGCGCCGTCAGGCTGCCGCGCCCGGCAAACCGGATTCGCAGACGCGTTCGCTGCAAATCCCGCGCCGCGGATTCCGCGCGGTAATTTTGGGCGGTAAATTCGCGCAGTAATCGATCACGCACAGATTCACGTACATACAGGCGACCACCATGATCCCAGTCACCATCCTGACCGGCTTTCTCGGCAGCGGTAAAACCACCCTGCTCAAGCGCATCCTGAACGAAAAGCACGGCATGAAGATCGCCGTGATCGAGAACGAGTTCGGCGAAGAAAACATCGATAACGAAATCCTCGTGCAGGACACGAACGAGCAGATCATCCAGATGAGCAACGGCTGCATCTGCTGCACGATTCGCGGCGACCTGTCGCGCGTGCTGGGCGACCTGGCGGCGAAAAAACAGTCCGGCGAACTGGATTTCGACCGTGTCGTGATCGAAACCACCGGCCTCGCCAATCCGGGCCCGGTCGCGCAGACGTTCTTCATGGACGACCAGATCGCCAACGAATTCCTGCTCGACGCGATCATCACGCTGGTCGACGCGAAGCACGCGAACCACCAGCTGGACGAGCATGAAGTGGTGCAGCGCCAGGTCGGCTTCGCCGATCGCCTGTTCATCACCAAATCGGATCTGGTCGACGAAAAACACCTGGACGATCTGCGCCATCGCCTGCTGCACATGAACCCGCGGGCGGCGATCAAGGTCGTCAATTTCGGCGAAGCGGACATCAAGGAAATCTTCGATCTGCGCGGCTTCAATCTGAATTCGAAGCTCGAAATCGACCCGGACTTCCTCGCTGAAGACGAACATGCGCACAGCCACGCTCACGCGCATGACGAGCACGGCCACACCCATGCCGGCCACGACGATCACGATCACGATCACAAAAACTGCGATCACGACCACGGCAAGTGCGACCACGAAGGTCACGACCACGCGCATCACCATCATGCGCACCACGACGACAAGATCAAGTCGTTCGTCTACCGCAGCGACCGTCCGTTTGATCCGAACAAGCTCGAGGACTTCCTCGGCGGCATTCTGCAAATTTATGGCGAGCGCCTGCTGCGCTATAAGGGCGTGCTCTATATGAAGGGGGTGGACCGCAAGGTGGTGTTCCAGGGCGTCCACCAGATGATGGGCAGCGACCTGGCCGCGAAATGGCAGCCGATCGAAAAGAAGACCAACAAAATGGTGTTCATCGGTATCGAACTGCCGCAGGACCTGATCACCGACGGCCTGAACGCCTGTCTGGCATAAACCTCACGCTTTGCCCGTGCCAAGCCGAGGTGGCTTGGCACGGCAGGCGGGTTGGCTTACGCGATCAGGAGCGCACGCCCCGCGAAGGACGCAATTGTCTGCGGAATACACTGAAAAGCGTGCCGAAAGCCCGCTGAAATGTCGGTTGTGTGAAAAACACGTGAAAACCCTGCTGTATTAAACCGTGCACGACCATCGCTTTTTGGTCGTGCGCGCGTTATATTTTCGGGATATCAGTGCTCCGCCGGGGGATTTTCACCAGTTGCGGTGCTGGATTGTGATTCAGTTACAATACGTGCCCACTGGAGAATGACAACGAATTGCCCGGTCTGCGCGTAGTCCGCGCCGGGCCTGAAACGGCGCCGGAAAACCTTGTCCGGAAATCACGCCGACAATGCCGGCTGGCACAGCTGATAAGGCGCGCTGCCGGCAAGCAATGCCTCAGGAGCAATTGAGAAACGGTTTCCAGAGGAGTTCGGCCCCGCATTGGCGTACCGACGCCCGGCGTAGCGACGCCCGGCGCGTGAGCGCAAGGCGCCTCGGCGTCACCGACAGCCCACCGTCCGTGCCCGCCAGCGCTCAGCGTCCCCCGTGGCGCCTTTGCGGGCAATACGAAAATGCGGGCACTATGTATGAGTTTTGCCTCACATTGAAGAAGCAAGCCAGATGACGACGAAACGACTCTTGACTGAAGCCGAAATCCTGAAGATGAGCGACAAGGATTACATGAATGAGGATCAGCTCGCTTTCTTCAAGAACAAGCTCGAACAGCTGCAAGCGGACATTCTCCGCAATGCCGGCCAGACGACCGAGAACCTGCGCGAAACAGTAATCGTGCCGGACCCGGCCGACCGTGCAACGATCGAGGAAGAGCATGCGCTCGAACTGCGCACGCGCGACCGCGAACGCAAGCTGCTGAAGAAGGTGCAGCAATCGATCGCGCGCATCGATTCGGGCGATTACGGCTGGTGCGAAGAAACCGGCGAGCCGATCGGCATTCCGCGTCTGCTCGCACGGCCCACGGCCACCCTGTCGCTCGAAGCGCAGGAACGCCGCGAACTGCGCCAGAAGCTGTTCGGCGACTGAACGCCTGCGGCGCGGCCTCGGCTCCGCGCCCTTTTTAAGCTGCTTCGTCGAGAGGCGCACGGTGATCTGTGCGCCTTTTTTCTTTTGTGTGCTCCTCCGCACACTCCCCCGCCCTGAATCCGTGTTTTTGTCTTATGCCATTTGCCGGCTCTTGATATGACCGCGCACGCCCTAAAATAGGTCGGACATGCGTTGCACGAGCGCGCGCCAACCGGTTAATCGTTTCAGCGTTGCGCGCCGTCCGCTTCCGGATTCACAGGATTCATGCGGTGGTGCTGCGCCACCGCGTCCTACCCGTTTTGCAAAGAGGAACGCATATGGAGCAATTTCACGGCACGACGATCGTTTCCGTGCGCCGCGGCGACAAGGTCGCGCTCGGTGGCGACGGTCAGGTCACACTGGGCAACATCGTCATGAAAGGCGGGGCGAAGAAAGTCCGGCGCATCTATAACGGCAAGGTGATGGTCGGCTTCGCCGGCGGCACGGCCGACGCGTTCTCGCTGCTCGACCGCTTTGAAGCGAAGCTGGAAAAACATCAGGGCAATCTGACTCGCGCCGCCGTCGAACTCGCCAAAGACTGGCGCACCGACCGCATGCTGCGCCGCCTCGAAGCGATGCTGATCGCCGCCGATGCCACCACCACCCTCGTCATTACCGGTAACGGCGACGTACTCGATCCTGAAGGCGGCATCTGCGCGATCGGTTCGGGCGGCGCTTACGCGCAAGCCGCCGCGAAGGCGCTCGTCGACAACACCGAGTTGTCGCCGCGCGAGATCGTGGAGAAGTCGTTGGAAATTGCCGGCGACATGTGCATCTATACGAACCATAACCGCGTCATCGAGACGATCGAGTAAGGACCTACGATGAGCACCATGACCCCTGCCGAGATCGTCTCGGAACTCGACAAGCACATCATCGGCCAAGGCCGCGCGAAAAAAGCGGTTGCCGTGGCGCTGCGCAACCGCTGGCGCCGTCAGCAGGTTGCCGATCCGCTGCGTCAGGAAATCACGCCGAAAAACATCTTGATGATCGGACCGACCGGTGTCGGCAAAACCGAAATTGCGCGGCGTCTGGCGAAACTGGCCGACGCACCGTTCATCAAGATCGAAGCCACCAAATTCACCGAAGTCGGCTACGTAGGCCGCGACGTCGACAGCATCGTGCGCGATCTGATCGAAATCTCGGTCAAACAGACGCGCGAAACGGAAATGCGCAAAGTGCGGACCAAGGCGGAAGATCAGGCCGAAGACCGCATCCTCGACATCCTGCTGCCGAGCGCGCGGCCGGTAGGTTTCGGCGCGAGCTCGAGCGCGACGGATACCGCCGACGAAGGCAGCACCACGCGCCAGACCTTCCGCAAGCGTCTGCGTGAAGGCCTGCTCGACGACAAGGAAATCGAACTCGACGTCGAACAGCCGCAAGTGGGCATGGACATCATGGGGCCGCCGGGCATGGAAGACATGACCGAGCAGATCCGTTCGATGTTCGCGAACATCGGCGGCGGCAAGAAAACGCGCCGCAAGCTGAAAGTGAAGGAAGCGCTCAAAGTCTTAACCGACGAAGAAGCCGGCAAGATGCTCAACGACGAAGAGGTGAAAACCAAGGCAGTACAGAACGTCGAGCAGAACGGCATCGTGTTTCTCGACGAAATCGACAAGATCGCGTCGCGTAATGAAGCCGGCGGCGGTGAAGTGTCGCGTCAGGGCGTACAGCGCGATCTGTTGCCGCTGGTCGAAGGCACCACGATCAACACCAAGTACGGCATGGTCAAGACGGACCACATTCTGTTCATCGCGAGTGGCGCGTTTCATCTGGCCAAGCCGAGCGATCTGATTCCGGAACTGCAGGGCCGCTTCCCGATTCGGGTCGAACTGGATTCGCTGTCAGTGAAGGATTTCGAATCGATTCTGGTGTCGACCGACGCGAGCCTCGTCAAGCAATACCAGGCGCTGCTGGCTACGGAAGACGTGCACCTGGAATTCGCCGATGACGGTATTCGCCGTCTCGCCGAGATCGCGTATTCGGTGAATGAGAAGACCGAAAACATCGGCGCACGCCGTCTGTACACGGTGATCGAAAAGCTGCTCGAGGAAGTGTCGTTCTCGGCCGGCAATCATTCGGGCAAGGCAGTACAGATCGACGCGGCGTATGTGGATCGCGCATTGAACGAAGTGGCGGAAGACGAGGATCTGTCGCGCTACGTGCTATAACACCGAAACCGGCGTCGATGTGGACGCCACGTCACAGCCACACGCCTCGCACGTGATCCGATCACGCGTGAGACGTAAAAAAACGGGCCGTCTTGAGAAAGACGGCCCGTTTTGCTTGATGCTTCACAGCCCGCAAGCGCGGGCGGGTCTCAGCGCTTACTGCTTGACCGGCCGCTTTGCCAGTTTGCGTTGCAGCGTTCGACGATGCATGTTCAACGCACGCGCCGTAGCCGAAATATTGCCGCCGTGTTCCGCGAGCACACGTTGAATATGCTCCCACTCCAGACGGGCGACCGACAACGGTGTGGGATGCTCGATCGCTTCTTCAGCCTGCAAAGCGCTCGCTTCGCTTTGCAGCGCCGACAAAATCGTCTCGACATTGGCGGGCTTCGCCAGGTAGTTATCGGCGCCGTCTTTCACTGCCTGCACCGCCGTGGCAATGCTCGCATAACCGGTCAGCACCAGCATGCGCGCGTCCGGCTGCAAATCGCGCAACGGCGCGACGAGCGTCAGGCCAGAATCGTTGCCGAGATGCAGATCTACTGTGATCTGACTGAACTTCTGCTGGTTCGCCAACTTGATCGCTTCGTCCGCGTTGTGCGCTTCGGCCACTGTATAACCGCGCCGCGTCAAACCACGGGCGAGGATGCCGGAGAACACTTCATCGTCGTCGATCACCAGAAAATTCATATCGCTCATGCCTGTTTCTCCGTGTTGGATGGCGTAGTGCCTTGACGGCCCGCCCCTGATAACTTGCGCGCGGCAAGCGGCAGTCTCAACACTGCACGCGTGCCGCGCGGCTTGATCTCGCTGACGTCGGCCAGCTCGATCGATCCCTTCAGACGTGCCGCCGCTGAAAACGCCAGATACAGGCCCACGCCATGTCCACCCTGTGTGCTGTCGACCGGCATTGCGCCGAGCGATCCGCGCAAAGCGGCTGGAATGCCGGGACCGGCGTCGCATACCTCGAATACGATCTGATCGCCGCGCTCTGCGAGCTTGCACGACAGCGTGACGTGATCGCGGCTCGCACGCGCGGCGTTGTCGAGCAGAATTGTAAGAATCTGACTGACGGCCACCGTATCGTCAAGACTGACACCCTCGGGCGGCAAACCGATACGCTCGAACTTCACATGCGGATGACGCAAACGCCACTGCTCGGCAAACGATTCGAGCCATTCGCCGACCGCTTGCCGGTTGGTCGTTGTCGATGCACGGCTGCGCAGCCGTGCAAGCGCAGACGTACAGAGCGTCATTTGCTGTTCGAGCAACTCCAGATCGGCACTGTACGGCGCGAGGCCTTGATCGGTTCGCGCGGCGTCGCGCAATTCTTCGGACAACATCGCAATTGTAGACAACGGCGTGCCGATTTCGTGCGCGACCGTGGCAGCCTGCACGCCGAGCGCGACGGCGCGTTCATCGTGAAGCAAGCGCTGCTGCGCATCCCCGAGCGCTGCGTCACGTAGTCGCAGAGCGCGTGACATGCGCGCGACGAACCATGCAATCAGGCCAACGCTGACCATGAAGTTCACCCACATGCCGGCGCGATAGTAGTCGAACAGATTCGCCGGATTGTCGAGATTGAGCGGTACGGAATCGAAGCCCAACACTGCGTAGCAGGCTACGGCGAACGCGGCGAGCCACGCCATCAGCTGCCACGGCAACACGGCCGCGGCGATCGCGAGCGATGGCAGGTACAGCGAAACGAATGGGTTGGTGGTGCCGCCCGAAAGGAACAGCAGCGCCGACAGCGCGCCGAGATCGACCCAGATCTGGCCGAACAGTTCGAGATTGGATTCGGGCCGCTGTTGCGAGACACGCCACCATGTGAGTCCGTTGAAGATCACTTCGAGTGCAATCACGAGCAGCATGGCGGGCAGCGGCAGGTGCACGCCGTAGAAGATCTGCACGACCGCGATCGTCACCAGTTGGCCGATGATGGCGAGGCTGCGTAGCCAGAACAGATGGCCGAGGTTGACGCGGCCGGTGTTGGTTATACGATGCATGACTTTAGTTTACCTGTTCGGACTCGTCCGACTGACCTCGAGAACTCACACCGCTAACATGGAATTTTTGCGATAGCGCTGCACGGCGCCGGCCGGTGATCACCGGTTCGTGCAACGCCTCAAGCCTTCCATGCTACCTACCTCTGACAGCGCAACGCCCATCTCATCAGCTTTCCTGACTTTTCTGCGACATGCTGCCGCAGCCAGACAAAACGGCACCGCACAAGCAGAGGCCACGTGGCTCGATAGCGCCGCACAACTTCATCCGCTCGACGATGTATCGATCGCAACGCTCATCGCTACGCTGCTCGAGCAACATCGTCAAAATGACGCGATCGAACTCGCCGTCATTATTGCCCAACTCGATCCCCATCGCGCGCTTGCCCATTTCCGCCTTGGCTACGTGCTGCAGATGACCAATCGGCATGGCGAAGCAATCGCTCCGTATCGTCGCGCGCTCGCCATCAATCCAACCTTTCCGCAGTTGCGCAACAATCTCGCTGGCGCCCTCGCACTTACAGGCGGCGATCTCAACGAGCAGATCGCTCTACTGGAAAGTGCTGTTCTTGACGATCCCAACCACGGCGACGCATGGATCAATCTCACTCAGGCACAGCGCGTCAATTTGAATCTGCCGCGCGCGCTCGAAGCCGGCGCACGAGCCGTGCAATGCGCGCCGCATAGCCCGCTGGCGCACAACAACTATGCGCTGGCGCTGCGTGAAGCGCAACGCTGGGACGAGGCGGAGCAAGCCGCAAAAACTGCCAGCGTATTAGCACCCAACAATGCCGCCATGCGCTCCAATCTCGGCATGCTGCAACTCGTGCGCGGCGATTACACGCACGGCTGGCTATCCCATGAAGCGCGCTGGGATGGCTCGCTTGAATTGGGTGGCCTCCGCCCAGTCATGCCCGCACCGACCTGGCGGGGTGAGTCGCTCGTCGGCAAAACACTGCTGGTGTGGGGCGAACAAGGCATGGGCGACGTCTTGCAATTCAGCCGCTATATCCCGCTGCTGGCCGCACGTGTTCATCGCGAAGGCGGCCGCCTCGTGTGGAATTCGTTTCCGCAAATGGGTGGGCTGCTCGCTCGCAGCCTCGGCGATCACGTGGACGGTTATTCGGCTGGCGGCGGCGTCGACTCTTTGCCGCCGTTTGACTACGAAATTCCGCTGCTCAGCTTGCCTTTGATATTCGGCACAAGCGAAGAGACCATCCCCGCTGAAATTCCGTACTTGCATGCTGACATCGTAGCCAGCAAATCGTGGCAAAAGAGGCTTGGCGAAGAAACGAGACTCAAGGTCGGTTTGGTGTGGACCGGCAGCGCCGGCCATCAGCGCAATCCATTCCGGCGAGTTGGCTGGGAGCGCTATGCGGAATATTTCGGCCACATGCAGAACGTGGCGTTCTATTCGCTGCAACCGGGTGCCGACGCAGACGTCGTGGCCGCGCGGGCAGCGGGTCTGCCGATGTCGGACTACAGCGCGGAATTCGCCAACTTCGACGACACGGCGGCGTTTGTCAGCGCGCTCGATCTGGTCATTACGGTTTGCACGTCCGTGGCGCATCTGAGCGGCGCGCTCGGCCAGCGCACCTGGGTCCTGCTGGACGTCAATCCGCATTGGGTGTGGTTGCTCGACCGCTCCGACAGTCCCTGGTATCCGAGCGCGACGCTCTACCGGCAACCACAATTCGGCCAGTGGGAGCCGGCACTGAAGGCCGTTGCACGCGATCTTGACGTGCTCGCGGCCCGGCATCACGCGACATAGAACCGTACAACGCGACTACCGGAGCCCCTCCGCGCCGCCGTCAAGGCAAACCGGCACCCGGCGCCGGGTGCACGGCCCGTGCAAGCTCCGCGGCGAGACATTCAGGGCACAGGCAGCGGCCGGACGGCTCGAGCCGGTCTAACGGCAGAGCCGGCATCTCACGGCACCAGCAGTCGAATGGCACCCCATGCATGGCGCAATCGAACGCATGACCGCAGCGCGGACAAAGCGCGCTGCTTTCAGAGCGGGACGCTGACGATTTCATAAGGGCCGGATGATCTCGCTTCAGCCTGGATCAGGAAACACAGGAAATAATGCCACGACTCGCGGGCCCCCGTCAGTCGGCCATTCGGCCAATTCACGGGGCCACGCGAACGGCGGTAAGCTTGCTTGCCGGTCGCAGCTCCAGGCCGTCAGTTGCGCAGTGCGCAAAGCCCGCGCCGCCCGTCACCGGGGACCGTATCGAAAACCCTGTTGCAGCGCGCCAGTCCTGTACAATTCGCCCTGTTTTAACTGTTCCGTGCCAGAGCCTGCCGCCATGTCCGAGCTTCCTGACCTTTCGCAGATCGCGCCCACCCTGAAGGCTGAAATCCTGGCCGAGGCGCTGCCCTACATTCGCCAGTATCACGGTAAGACCGTGGTCATCAAATACGGCGGCAACGCCATGACGGAAGAGCGCCTGAAGCAAGGCTTCGCGCGCGACGTGATTCTGCTGAAACTGGTCGGTATCAATCCGGTCATCGTGCACGGCGGCGGTCCGCAAATCGACCAGGCGCTGAAGAAAATCGGCAAACAGGGCACCTTCATCCAGGGCATGCGCGTCACCGACGAAGAGACAATGGAAGTCGTCGAATGGGTGCTCGGCGGCGAAGTGCAGCAGGACATCGTCACGCTGATCAACCACTTCGGCGGCCACGCGGTCGGTCTGACCGGCAAAGACGGCGGCCTGATCCACGCGCGCAAGATGCAGATGCCGGATCGCGACAATCCGGGCCAGTACGTCGATATCGGTCAGGTGGGCGAAGTCGAGGCGATCAATCCCGCAGTCGTGAAAGCGCTGCAGGACGACGCGTTCATTCCGGTGATCTCGCCGATCGGCTTCGGCGAAGACGGCCTGTCATACAACATTAATGCGGATCTGGTCGCGGGCAAACTGGCGGTCGTGCTGAACGCCGAAAAGCTCGTGATCATGACCAACATCCCGGGCGTGATGGATAAGGAAGGCAATCTGCTGACCGATCTGTCGGCACGCGAAATCGACGGCCTGTTCGCAGACGGCACGATCTCCGGCGGCATGCTGCCGAAAATCTCGTCGGCACTGGATGCGGCAAAGAGCGGCGTGCGTTCGGTGCACATCATCGACGGGCGCATCGAGCACTCGGTGCTGCTGGAAATTCTCACCGAACAGCCGTTCGGCACGATGATCCGCTCGCATTGATTCCTGCCTCAAACCCGGCCCACGCGGTACGCCAGCCAGGCGTGCCGCGTGGGCCGTGCAGTTGCACCGCCGCCGCGCCCAACTGTGACGCACAACGCGCCAGCCTCCGGCGCAACGGCACGCCTTCCTTTTCTATCGCCCTGCGTGTCGCGAACCGTAGTCAGCGTTCGCCACGCGAAGCGACTGCCTGCGCCTGAACGGCGTCCTCCATCATGCGCACCCCCACTTCCCGACGCCGTCGTCCGCACATCGCAGGTGGCAGTCCGGTCTGGCTGTTCGATCTCGACAACACGCTGCATCACGCCTCGCACGCGATCTTCCCCGCGATCAATCAGGGCATGACGCAGTACATCATCGACGCGTTGCAGGTCGACATCGACGAAGCCAACCGCCTGCGCACCGGCTACACGCAACGCTACGGCGCGACGCTGCTCGGCCTCGCCCGTCATCATCCGCTCGACCCGAACGATTTTCTGAAAGTCGTCCACACGTTCCCCGATCTCGGTTCGATGATCCGTCACGAACGCGGTATAGCGCGGCTCGTCGCGGCGCTGCCCGGCCGCAAGATCGTGCTGACCAATGCCCCTGAGGCCTACGCACGCGCGGTGCTGGCGAAACTGCGCATCGAGCGCCTGTTCGAACAGGTGATTGCCATCGAACATATGCGCGACCGCCGCAGTTGGCGCGCCAAACCTGACCATGCGATGCTGCGCAAGGCGATGCGCGACGCGCACGTCTCGCTCAAAGACGTGATCCTCGTGGAAGACACGCGTTCGCATCTGAAGAACTACCGGCAACTCGGCATCCGCACGGTGTGGATCACCGGTCATCTGCCGCGCAAACCGCATGCGGACGGCATCCCGACGCGTCTGCCGGGCACCGGCCGGCCGCACTATGTCGACCGATGCATTCGTTCGTTAAAATCGCTAAGACTGGGCACCCGCTCGGTTCGATTGAAGGGACAGCAGACGGGACGACAGCCATGCAGCCGATCGACAAGCCTGACGAAGCCGTAGCCGAAGACGAACCCACCCAGCCGGCCGCCCCGCGTGCGGCGCGCCTGAAGCCGGGCGAGCGCCGCGTGCACATCCTGCAGACGCTTGCCGCGATGCTGGAGGCGCCGAAGAGCGAAAAGATCACCACAGCGGCCCTCGCCGCCCGGCTCGGCGTCTCGGAGGCCGCGCTGTACCGCCATTTCGCCAGCAAGGCGCAAATGTTCGAAGGGCTGATCGAGTTCATCGAGCAAACCATCTTCGGCCTGATCAACCAGATCGCGGACAAGGAAAGCAACGGCGTGCTGCAGGCCCGCGCGATTGCGCTGATGTTGCTCAACTTCCCTGCGAAGAATCCCGGCATGACACGCGTGTTGACCTGCGAAGCGCTGGTCGGCGAACACGAACGGCTGACCGAGCGGGTCAATCAGATGCTGGAACGGGTCGAGGCGTCGTTGAAGCAGTGTTTGCGTGTGGCGCAACTGGAAGCGAACGCAAGCGGAGGTGAAAACGCAAGCCCGAACGCCAATGCACAGGCGGTCCCGCTGCCGCCAGGCTACGATCCGGCGATTCGGGCAAGCCTGCTGCTGAGCTACATCATCGGCCGCTGGCATCGCTATGTGCGCAGTGGCTTTGCGCGGCAGCCCGCCGAACACGCCGATGCGCAACTGCTGCTGATTCTTCAGTAGTCCGCGCGGTGAGCGAGTTCACAGCGGCGCCCGCGACGCTGCCGCACGGAATTTTCCGCTATACTTTGCGCCTGACCGCGGCTCGCCGAAGTACCCGGGAGCGCTGTCCAGAGCACCTTGAACACCTGAACACGTAGTATCACGCGCCGATTTGCTGACTCGATTGCGGGCGCGCGAACTGCCGGGAACGTCTTTCCCGCGGTTCACTATAAATGCGGCTAAAGAGGTCGTCAGCCGCGCACATCGTTTCGCCTCCGTGCCTCGCCGACGCCAATCTAGCCGCCCTGTATCTGTTAAATGGCGGGATGAATGGAATCGATCGGTATCGTCGCTCCCCAAAAAATGCATTTCACCGAGCCGCTGCTCATGCAGAACGGCAGCTCGCTGGCCGGTTACGACCTGATGGTCGAGACCTACGGCACGCTCAACGCCGCGCGCAGCAATGCCGTGCTGGTGTGCCATGCGCTCAACGCGTCGCACCACGTGGCGGGCGTGTACGCGGACAATCCGAAGGACATCGGCTGGTGGGACAACATGGTCGGCCCGGGCAAGCCGCTCGACACCAACCGGTTCTTCGTGATCGGCGTGAACAACCTGGGTTCGTGCTTCGGCTCGACCGGGCCGATGAGCATCGATCCGGCTACCGGCAAGCCGTACGGCGCGACCTTTCCTGTCGTGACGGTGGAAGACTGGGTGAACGCCCAGGCGCGCGTCGCCGATGAATTCGGCATCGCGCGCTTCGCGGCGGTGATGGGCGGCAGCCTCGGCGGCATGCAGGCGCTCGCGTGGAGCATGATGTATCCGGACCGCGTGGGCCATTGCATCGTCGTGGCGTCCACCCCGAAGCTGTCCGCGCAGAACATCGCGTTCAACGAAGTGGCGCGCTCGGCGATCCTGTCGGACCCCGACTTCCACGGCGGCAACTACTATGCGCACAACGTGAAGCCGAAGCGCGGCTTGCGCGTCGCGCGCATGATCGGCCACATCACGTATCTGTCGGACGACGACATGGCCGAGAAATTCGGCCGCTCGCTGCGTCGCGCGGAAGGCGCGGTGGACGCGTACAACTTCAACTTCGACGTCGAGTTCGAAGTGGAGTCGTATCTGCGCTACCAGGGCGATAAATTCGCCGACTACTTCGATGCGAACACCTACCTGCTGATCACCCGCGCGCTCGACTATTTCGATCCGGCCAAGGCTTTCGACGGCGACCTGACCGCCGCCGTCGCGCACACCACCGCGAAATACCTGATCGCCAGTTTCTCGACCGACTGGCGTTTCGCGCCGGCCCGCTCGCGCGAGCTGGTGAAGGCGTTGCTCGACCACAAGCGCACCGTGACCTACGCGGAAATCGACGCGCCGCATGGTCACGACGCCTTCCTGCTAGACGACGCGCGCTATCACAACCTGATGCGCGCCTACTACGAACGCATTGCAAACGAGGTGAACGCATGAACCAGCGAGCACTCGATTATCTGGCGTTGCGCCCGGACTTCCGCGCGATCGCCCGCTGGGTCGAACCGCGCGCCACCGTGCTCGATCTGGGTTGCGGCGACGGCTCCTTGCTGTCGCTGCTGACCGAAGAACTCGACGTGCAGGGCTACGGCATCGAAATCAACGACGCCGGCGTGCTGGCGTCGACGCAAAACGGCGTCAACGTGATCCAACAGAATCTGGAAGACGGCCTGCGCCTGTTCGAAGACCGCAGCTTCGATTTCGCGGTTTTGTCGCAAACGCTGCAAACCATTCATCAAACGGCTGCGATCCTGCGCGAGACGGTCCGGGTGGGCAAGGAATGCATCGTCTCGTTCCCGAATTTCGGTTACTGGGCGCACCGGCTCTCGGTGCTGAAAGGCCGCATGCCGGTCTCGAAGTCGCTGCCTTACCAGTGGCACAACACGCCGAACGTGCGGGTGCTGACAATCAAGGATTTCGAGGCGCTTGCGCCGGAAGTCGGCATCGAGATTCTCGACCGCGTGGTGCTCCACGACGGCCAGGTGGTGCGGTGGGGGGTGAACTGGCGTGGTAGTCTTGCGGTCTATCGCGTCAAGAAAAGCTAACCCCATTTATCCACATGTCGAACCCGCCGCACGAGGCGCCTGCACTTACCGCTCACGAAGAACACCCCGGCTGGCGCGCGTTCCTGAATACGCGCATGCTGATCTGCGTCTTTCTCGGCTTTACGTCGGGACTGCCGCTGTTCACGCTCGTCTATCTGGTGCAGGCCTGGCTACGCTCCGAAGGCGTCAATCTGAAGGAAATCGGCCTGTTTGCGCTGATCCAGTTCCCGTACACCTGGAAATTCGTCTGGGCGCCGCTGATGGACCGCTACGTGCCGCGTTTGCCGGGCTGGCGTCCGGGCAGACGGCGCGGCTGGATGCTGGTCACGCAGATTCTGGTCGCGGGCGCGATTGCCGCGCTAGGTTTCGTGTCGCCGCGCGACTCGATCTGGACGGTGGCGGCCTTGACCGCGCTGGTCGCGTTCTTCGGCGCGAGCCAGGACATTTCGATCGACGCCTACCGGCGCGAGTTGCTGAGCGATACCCAGCAGGGTCTTGGCAATGCGGTGCACGTGAACGCTTACAAGATCGCCGCGCTGGTGCCGGGATCGCTGGCGCTGATTTTGTCCGACCATCTGCCGTGGACCACCGTCTTCATCGTCACCGCGGCATTCATGCTGCCTGGCATGGTTATGACGCTGGTCGTGCGCGAGCCCGAAGTGCATGGCACGCCGCCGAAGAATCTGCGCGACGCGATCATCGAGCCATTCCGCGAGTTCATTCAACGCGATGGCTGGCGCGGTGCGCTGTTCGTGCTCGGTTTCATCTTTCTTTATAAGCTCGGCGACACGATGGCGACCACGCTGTCCACGTCGTTCTTTCTCGACATCGGCTATTCGCGCACGCAGATCGGCGTGATCGCGAAGACCACCGCGTTCGGCGCGAGTCTGGCGGGCGGGATTGTCGGCGGAATCTGGCTCATGAAAATCGGCATCGGCCGCGGGCTGTGGATCTTCGGCATCCTGCAGATGGTGTCCACGCTCGGCTTTGCATGGCTTGCGCATCTTGGCCCGGCGTCGCCGGGTCTTGCCGTGATCTATGACATCGCTGTCTGGCTGAGCCAGGGTACGTCGAAGCTGCTCGCGCTGGTAGGCATCGACTGGACGGTGCAGCTCGATCCGCGCTCGGTCGCGCTGGCGTTGGTCTACGGTCTCGAAACCTTCGCTACCGGCCTGACGATGGCGGCCTTCACCGCTTACATCGCCAGCACCACCGACCCGCGTTACACCGCTACGCAGTTCGCGCTCTTTACGAGCCTGGCTTCGGTGCCGCGCACGTTGGCATCGGCGGCAAGCGGCTATGTGGTCGCGCGGATCGGCTGGTTCGACTACTTCATCGTGTGTACCGCGCTGGCATTGCCCGGCATGCTGCTTCTGCTGCGCATCGCTCCGTGGAGAACCCGGTCGTGACGGTGCTTCACTCAGAGCGCCTCGTGCGCCCGGAATCGGCTGCCTCGGGCATTGCTTCGCCCAAGTCTGGCCACACGCTGCTGCGCGCGGCGTTGGCGCTCGGTTGCGCGACGAGCCTCACGGTCGGCGCGCCGTCGAATGCGTACGCCGCGGCCGCGACGGCGGCCGGCACCAGCGCGCCGTCATCAACGTCGGCGCCAACGTCGTCGCCTTCGCCGGCACCCGCGGCGACGCCAGCGGCAAAGTCCGCAGTGGCCGCGGCGGGCTCCGAAAACGCGACTTCGACGGCGCCCGGCGCGACCAGCGCTACAAACGCCGGCAGTACGCCCGCAGCCACCACGCCGCCAGCTTCCACGCAGCAGTCCCCGGCGCCGGTGACCGCACGGACGCCCGCCGCGACCTCCAGCGTTCCCACGCCGCCGACTTACAGCGCGCCGAACACGCAGTTGCGCTATGGCGGCTACCTCGTGTTTCGCAACCTGATCCCGTCGCCGATGCTCGAGGCGCAAGCCGCTCAGGAGTTTAACGAGATCGTCTACGGCGCCGAGCACGCGAACAGTCTGTACGGCGACACCGACGCGCACGTCACACGGGTGCGTTCGATCATCGACAAAATGATTCCCTACTCGCTGAAGTGGAACGAGCGGGCAAAGAACTGGAAGTGGGATCTGGCGGTAGTACGCTCGCCCGATATCCGCATGTACTGCCTGCCGGGCGGCAAGATCGTTGTGTACAGCGGCTTGCTCGATCGCGTGCGTCTGAACGACAACGAACTCGGCATGCTGATCGGTCACGAGATCGCCCACGCGCTGCGCGAGCATGCGCGCGAACGGCTCGGTGAACTGCAGGCCAGCCAGCTCGACTCATCCGGCACGATCCCGCAGCTATTCGGGCTCGCCGATCTGGGCGCGGCGCCGCTCGGCATCGGTTCGCGCCTGCTGGAGATGCGGTACGAGAACACCGACGAAACCGAGGCCGACGTGATCGGCAGCGATATTGCCTCGCGCGCCGGTTTCGATCCGCGCGCCGCGGTTACGCTATGGGACAAGCTGGCCACGGCGACGCGCAGCAACCGCGATCAGGGCTTTATCTACGTGCACCCGTACACGCCGGCGCGGCGCCAGGACCTCATCAAGCGTTTGCCGGATATGCTGCCGCTCTATGCGAAGGCAATCGGCAAGAGCGTCGATGCACTGCCGGACTATGCCGGCATGGGTCGCCCGCGCCGCAAAGCCATCAGTAGCGAGTGAGGCGCGCAAACCGCGGCGCTTGTGGCTCGCACGGTTCCTTGCGTCTCGGGCTAGCCGTCCTTACTTCTTGACCTTGTGGTCGTAATCGACGGTCAGCGGCGCGTGGTCGCTGAATTTGATATCGCGGAACACTTCGGTGCGTTTCGCCTTGCCGGCGATGCCCGGCGTGGCGATCTGATAATCGATCCGCCACCCCACGTTCTTCGCATACGCCTGACCGCGGTTACTCCACCACGTGTATTGCTCGGGCCGCTGGTCGAGCGTGCGGAACACGTCGACGTAGCCCACTTCGTCAAACAGCTTAGTCAACCACTCGCGCTCTTCCGGCAGGCAACCTGAATTCTTCTGGTTGCTCTTCCAGTTCTTGATGTCGATCTCTTTGTGGACGATGTTCACGTCGCCGCACACGATCACTTCCCGTTCCTGGGCCAACTCGGCGAGATGCGGCATGAACTCGTCCATGAAGCGGAACTTGGCCTGCTGACGTTCGTCACCACTCGATCCCGACGGCACGTACACCGAGATCACCGACAGTTTGCCGAAACGCAATTCGACATAGCGCCCTTCCGGATCGAATTCCTCGCTGCCGAAGCCGATCACCACTTCATCCGGCTCATGTCGCGTGTACACGCCCGCGCCGCTATAACCTTTCTTCACCGCGTGCTGGAAATAACCGGTGAAACCGTGCGGCGACATGAACTCCGGCGTCAGATCGTCTTGCGAACATTTGATTTCCTGCACGCACAGCACATCGGCTTTCTGTTCGCCGAACCAATCGAAAAAACCCTTCTTTGCCGCTGAGCGGATGCCGTTCAGGTTGGCGGTAATCACACGCAACATGTCGTTCCCTTGATGTTCAATTCGTTTGTGGAGCAAAGGGCCGAAGGCACCGGATCATTCGACCTTGACGCCCTTCAGCGATTCTTTGGCAGGTGGATATTCGAGCTTCAGCGCCTGGAACGTGCGCAGCAACAACTCGGCGACCATCACATTGCGATGCGTCTTCGAATCGGCAGGCACCACGTACCACGGCGCGTAGTCGGTCGACGTCACGGCCAGCATATCGCGGTACGCCGCCTGATACTGGTCCCATTGCTTGCGCGCTTCGAGATCGGAGACGTCGAATTTCCAGTGCTTGTTCGGATCGTCGATACGAGCCTGCAAACGCGCGCGCTGCTCGTCTTTCGAAATGTGCAGCATGCATTTGATAATGGCCGTACCGCTGTCGGCTAGCAACTTTTCGAACTGGCGAATGTGGCCACAGCGCTGCTCGAATGCTTCGGCATCCAGATTGCCAAGCACGCGCGGCACCAGCAAATCTTCGTAGTGGCTACGGTTGAAAATCGTCAACTCACCGGCAGCGGGTGCCTGCGCATGCACGCGCCATAGAAAATCGTGCGCCAGTTCCACTGGCGTCGGCGCCTTGAACGGCACGATGCGCAAACCGAGCGGATCGACTTCATGAAACACCGCGCGGATCGTACCGTCCTTGCCGCTCGTATCCATGCCTTGCAACACCAGCAGCACCCGCCGTGTCCGTTGCGCGTGCAGGCACTCCTGCTGCGTGTCGAGGATCGCGCCGATCTCCGACAAGCGCGCCCGGTCGGCATCTTTTGAACCGGACGAAAAAGGTTTTGCGGACGGGTCGAACGCGTCGAGTGAGAATTTGTTGTTCTTCTTGCCGTCGTCGAAATACGGCACGCGGAAATCGTCGAGTTCGGGTTGCTTCGCCATTCACACACTCCGTGATCTGCGTTAAAACATCGCCCGCAAATGAAACGGGCCATTGCCCCACTTTCGTTTCCGGCAACAGCCCGCGATGACCGACGCACTCGCACCGGTCACATTGCTTCGACTCAGGACAGCTTCTTCTTCAGCAGTTCGTTGACCTGCGCCGGATTGGCCTTGCCCTTGGTGGCTTTCATCGCCTGACCGATCAGTGCATTGAACGCCTTTTCCTTGCCGGCGCGGAATTCCTCAACCGACTTCGCATTCGCGGCGAGCACTTCGTCGATGATCGCTTCGAGCGCGCCGGTGTCCGAAATCTGCTTCAAACCCTTCGCCTCGATGATGCGATCGGCGGCGGCTTCGTCGGTGGCCTTCTCTTCCCAGATCGCGACAAAAATTTCCTTCGCGATCTTGTTCGAGATCGTGCCGTCGGCGATACGTTGCAACAACAACGCGAGTTGCGCCGACGAAACCGGGCTGTCAGCGATGTCCAGGCCTTCGCGATTCAATTGCGACGACACTTCGCCCATCAGCCAGTTAGCCGCGACCTTGGCATTCGCCGGACCGACCTTGAGTACAACCGCCTCGTAGTACGCGGCCATCGCCTTGCTCGACGTCAGCACGTTTGCGTCATACGGCGTCAGGCCGTATTGCGTGACGAAGCGCTGTTGAATCGCGACCGGCAGTTCCGGCATTTCGTTCTTCACGCGCTCGACCCACGCCGCGTCGATCACGAGCGGCATCAGATCGGGATCGGGGAAATAGCGGTAATCGTGCGCGTCTTCCTTGCTGCGCATGGAACGCGTTTCGCGCTTGTCCGGATCGTACAGACGCGTTTCCTGCACCACCGTGCCGCCGTCTTCGATCAATTCGATCTGACGGCGCACTTCGTACTGGATCGCTTCTTCGAGGAAGCGGAACGAGTTCAGGTTCTTGATTTCGGCACGCGTGCCGAATTCCGCCTGACCGACCGGGCGCACCGACACGTTCGCGTCGCAACGGAACGAGCCTTCCTGCATGTTGCCGTCGCAGATGCCGAGCCAGGTAACCAGCGTGTGCAGCGTCTTTGCATACGCGACCGCTTCAGCCGCGCTGCGCATTTCCGGCTCGGTGACGATTTCGAGCAGCGGCGTGCCGGCGCGATTCAGGTCGATGCCCGTCATGCCCGCGAAGTCTTCGTGCAACGACTTGCCCGCGTCTTCTTCGAGGTGAGCGCGCGTCAGGTTGACGACCTTCTCGTATGCTTCCGTACCCGCCTTTTCGTTAGCCGGGACCTGAATCGTCACCTGGCCGCCCTGCACCACGGGAATTTCGTACTGGCTGATCTGATAGCCCTTCGGCAGATCAGGGTAAAAGTAATTCTTGCGCGCGAAGATGCTGCGCGGCGCGATCGTCGAGCCAATCGCCAGGCCGAACTGGATCGCACGCTCCACGGCGCCGCGGTTCATCACCGGCAGCGTGCCCGGCAATGCCAGATCGACGGGGCACGCCTGCGTGTTCGGCGCGGCGCCGAATTGGGTGGCAGCGCCCGAGAAAATCTTCGACTGGGTCGACAGTTGCGCGTGGGTCTCCAGACCGATCACGACTTCCCATTGCTTGGTCATGGTGCTCACACTCCTGCCGGCGCTTTGCGGTGCCAATCGGTCGCGCGCTGGAACGCGTCCGCCACTTGCAGCATCCGGGCTTCATTGAAATAGTTGCCGATGATCTGCAGACCCACCGGCCGCTGTGCATTCGCGCCTGCGCCAAAGCCGCACGGCACGCTCATGCCCGGCAAACCGGCAAGGCTCACCGAGAGCGTATAGATGTCGGCCAGATACATCTGCACCGGATCGTCGCCCTTCGCACCGAGGTCCCACGCCACCGACGGCGCGACCGGCCCCATGATCACGTCACAGTGCTTGAACGCTTCCTGGAAGTCCTGCGCGATGATGCGGCGGATCTTCTGCGCCTGCAGGTAGTACGCGTCGTAATAGCCATGCGACAGCACATAGGCGCCCACCAGAATGCGGCGCTTCACTTCCGGACCGAAGCCTTCGGCACGCGACTTCTTGTACATGTCGAGCAGATCGCGATACTCCGCGGCACGATGGCCGAAGCGCACGCCGTCGAAACGCGACAGGTTCGACGAAGCTTCCGCCGGTGCGATCACGTAGTACACCGGGATCGACAGCTCGGTTTTCGGCAGCGAGACTTCCACCAGCGTCGCACCGAGTGCTTCGTATTGCTTCAACGCGGCGTCGATCGAGGCGCGCACGTCATCCGCCAAACCTGCGCCGAAATACTCTTTCGGCAGGCCGATGCGCAAACCGGCGAGCGGTTTGTCCGCGCCGTCTTCTTTCCACGTCTTGCCGATGTAGCGTGTGAAGTCTTCGTCTTCGCGCGTGAGGCTGGTCGAATCGCGCTCGTCGAAACCGGCCATGGCGTTGAGCAACGTCGCGCAATCCGCGGCGGTCTGGGCCATCGGACCGCCCTGATCCAGCGACGATGCGAATGCGATCATGCCGTAACGCGACACACGGCCATACGTCGGCTTGATGCCGGTAATGCCGGAAAACGACGCCGGCTGCCGAATCGAGCCGCCGGTATCGGTGCCGGTGGCAGCGGGGGCGAGACGCGCCGCCACGGCCGCTGCCGAGCCACCCGACGAACCGCCCGGTACAGCCTGACGATCCCACGGATTCTGCACGGGACCAAAGTACGAATTCTCGTTGGACGAGCCCATCGCGAACTCGTCCATGTTGGTCTTGCCCACGCACACCATGCCGGCGTTCTGCAAACGCGCGACCACGGTCGCGTCGAACGGGCTCTCGTAATTCGACAGCATCTTCGAGCCGGCCGTGGAGCGCCAACCCTTGGTGACGAACACGTCTTTGTGCGCGATCGGCAGGCCGACCAGTGGGCCGGCGTGGCCGGTGTGAAGCAGTGCGTCGGCCGCTTTCGCCTGCGCGAGCGTCAGGTCGGCGTCGACCTGGATGAAGGCGTTCAGGCCATTTGCCGCGTCGATCCGCTTCAGATAGAGCTGCGCCAGTTCGACTGCGGAGCATTCCTTGGCCGCTAGGGCGGCACGCAGTTCGGTCAAGCTTTTTTCATGCATTGCGTTTTATCCTGGGCTTGATTCGCGAAACTTGGTCGATCACTTACTCGATCACCTTCGGCACGAGGTACAGACCGTCTTGCACGGCCGGCGCCGGGCGCTGGAACGCTTCACGGTCGACCGTTTCGGTCACCGCGTCGTTACGCAGACGCAGCGCGACGTCTTCGATCTGCTCGATCGGATGGGCCAGCGGGGCGATGCCGGTGGTATCGACCGCCTGCATTTGCTCGACGAGGCCGAAGAAATCATTGAGCTGGGCAAGCGTGTGCTCGGCTTCGGTATCAGCCAGTTCGAGCCGCGCGAGATGCGCGATGCGTTTAACATCGGTCAGGGTCAGAGCCATGCAGTCACCGGAAAATGTGGTGGACCGCCGCAGCGCGGGAAAAACGATGCTGCGACAGCGGGTTACGACACTGGAGGAAGACCTCGAAAAAGGGGCCAGCGGCGGCAAAAAGTGCCGTCCGTTTCCTTCAAAACATCCAAAATTATAAGGTATCATTACGCGTTCGACCCAAACCCGGACCGACTTACCAAGGCCTTTCTGAACAATTCCCAAAGATCGTTCGGATTTTTCTGTCCTGGCCTTGCACCGGCCTCCGGTAGACTCCCTCGCAGCTTCAAGTTCCTGTGGCGCCGCTTCCGCCCGGTTGAAGCTGTTATTTTTTCCGCTGCCGCCCTGCGCATACGTTGTGAGGGCCGGCCCCAAGCGAGACAGGATTTTGAATGTTCGGTTTTTTGCGCAGCTACTTCTCCAACGACCTGGCGATTGACCTTGGCACTGCCAACACGCTGATCTACATGCGTGGCAAGGGTATCGTTCTTGACGAACCGTCGGTGGTCTCGATCCGCCAGGAAGGCGGTCCCAACGGTAAGAAGACCATTCAGGCGGTCGGCAAGGAAGCCAAGCAGATGCTAGGCAAGGTGCCTGGCAATATCGAGGCGATCCGCCCGATGAAAGACGGCGTGATCGCCGACTTCACCGTCACCGAACAGATGATCAAGCAGTTCATCAAAACTGCTCACGAATCGCGCATGTTCTCGCCGTCGCCGCGCATCATCATCTGCGTGCCGTGCGGTTCGACCCAGGTCGAGCGCCGCGCCATTAAAGAAGCCGCACACGGTGCGGGCGCTTCGCAGGTCTACCTCATTGAAGAACCCATGGCTGCGGCAATCGGCGCCGGCCTGCCGGTGTCGGAAGCAACCGGCTCGATGGTTGTCGACATTGGCGGCGGCACGACCGAAGTCGGCGTGATCTCGCTCGGCGGCATCGTGTACAAGGGTTCGGTGCGAGTGGGTGGCGACAAGTTCGACGAAGCTATCGTCAACTATATCCGCCGCAACTACGGCATGCTGATCGGCGAACAAACCGCTGAGGCGATCAAGAAGGAAATCGGCTCCGCGTTCCCGGGTTCCGAAGTCAAGGAAATGGAAGTGAAGGGCCGCAATCTGTCGGAAGGCATTCCGCGCAGCTTCACGATCTCCAGCAACGAAATTCTCGAAGCCCTCACCGATCCGCTGAACCAGATCGTGTCGTCGGTGAAGATCGCGCTCGAACAAACGCCGCCGGAACTGGGCGCGGACATCGCCGAGCGCGGCATGATGCTCACGGGCGGTGGCGCACTGCTGCGCGATCTGGACCGCCTGCTCGCCGAAGAAACCGGCCTGCCGGTGCTCGTCGCCGAAGACCCGCTGACCTGCGTTGTGCGCGGCTCGGGCATGGCGCTCGAACGCATGGACAAGCTGGGCAGCATCTTCTCGTACGAGTAAGCGAGCCCGTCTCCATGTCAGTAGCGCGGATCAGGCAAACGGCCCCATGTGGGCCGGTTTGCCGTTGGCTGGGCCTGCCAGCCTCCGCGTGCTGAACGCGCGTCCCAAGCGCGCCGCCGTCTCACCCAACCGCTCACGCCCCCGGCGACCATGGAATACAGTCCGCCGCCCCTGTTCAAGCAAGGCCCTTCCGCCCTCGCACGGCTGATGTTTTTCGTCGTGCTCGCGCTGGCCCTGCTGATCTCCGATGCACGCTTCAAAACGCTCGAAATCGTTCGCGGCGTGCTCGGCGCGGGTCTTTATCCGTTGCAACGCGCAGCCCTCGTGCCGCGCGACGTTTTCATGGGCGCGGCCGACCTGGCGGTGACCAGCGCCACGTTGCGCAGCGAGAACGACAAGCTGCGCGCCAAAGATCTTCAGCTCGCGCAGCAAGCCAATACGGCCGCCGAACTGGCCGCCGAGAACACCCATTTGCGCGCGCTGCTGCAACTCTCGCAGCGCTCGACCACCCAATCGCTACCGGCTGAAATCCAGTACGACACGCGCGATCCGTTCACGCAGAAAGTCGTGATCGGCCGCGGCGCCCAGCAAGGTGTGCAGGACGGTTCACCGGTCGTCAACGAAGACGGCGTGATCGGGCAGGTGACGCGCGTATTCCCGCTGCAAGCCGAAGTAACGCTGCTCACCGACAAGGACCAGGCCGTGCCCGTGCAGATCGTGCGCACCGGCTTGCGCAGCGTGATTTACGGCACGCCGAAGGGCGACACGCTCGATCTGCGCTTCGTGCCGATCAGCGCAGACGTGCAAACCGGCGACGAACTCGTCACCAGCGGCCTGGACGGCGTTTATCCGCCGGGGCTGCCGGTCGCCAAGGTCGTGCGGGTCGACAAACAGGCCGATACGGCGTTCGCGCGCGTGATCTGCTTGCCGGTTGCGCCCGTGCGCGGTGCGCGTCAGTTGCTGGTGCTGCACTATCAGAACAACGTGCCGCCGCGTCCGGCGGAAGAGCCCGACGCGGCCACAACCGCGAAAGACGCCAAAGCGAAGAAGGGCGGCAAGGCTGCCGACAGCAAGGCTGCGGTGGATAAATCCGCTGCGAAGCCTGCGGAAAAGCAGGCCACGCCCGCCAAACCCGCGGAAAAGCCGTCCGCCAAAACCGCTGCCGCGGAGAAGAAAGCCGCCGGCGAAAAGAAACCAGCCGCTGAAAAGGCTGAAAAGAACACGAAGCCGCCAGCCACGCCGGGGGCACAGCCATGAACCGTCCGCAATACATCCTGCAGCCGGTCAATCCGTATTTCATCGCGTTCAGCCTCGCTGCGGCGTTCCTGCTGAACCTGATGCCGTGGGGGCGCCTTGCCGGTGTGCCTGACTTCGTGGCGCTCGTACTGCTGTTCTGGAACGTGCACCAGCCGCGCAAAGTGGGCATGGGCATCGCGTTCTTTCTCGGCTTGCTGATGGACGTGCACAACGCCAGCCTGCTCGGTGAGCACGCGCTGGCGTATACGTTGTTGTCGTATGGTGCGATTACGATCCATCGCCGGGTGCTGTGGATGTCGCTCGGCGTGCAGACTTTCGCGGTGATGCCGCTGCTGGTCGTCGCGCAACTGGTGCCGTTCGTGATCCGTCTGCTGACGGGCGCGGCGTTTCCGGGCTGGAGTTACCTGGTCGACGGCTTCGTCGAAGCGGCGCTGTGGCCGATCGCCAGCGTCCTGCTGCTGATGCCGCAACGCCGTCCGGCCGATCCGGACGATACGCGGCCGATTTAATCACGCATCGGGCCCGCCGGCCGTTCCGATGGAACACGCTTATCCGGCCCGCTCGACGCGCATCGCTGTTCATGCCGCCCGGTTCGGGCCGGTTTGGGCGCACACTCATGATGGCCGTCACACGGCCTTTTGCAGAATCGCATGACCGAATTCAAGGACACTCAGCAACAGCTCTCGAAGTTCCGCCTGCGCGTCGCGGCGGCGGGCGTGTTCGTGTTCGTCTGCTTCGGGCTGATCGGTTTCCGTTTCCTGGTGCTGCAGGTCTGGCACTACAGCAAGTACTCGCTGCAAGCCGACGAAAACCGCATCTCGGTCGCGCCGATCGTGCCGAACCGGGGCATCATCACCGACCGCAACGGCGTGGTGCTGGCCAAGAACTACTCGGCGTACACGCTCGAAATCACCCCGTCGAAGCTGAACGACACGCTCGAAAACGTGATCGACAATCTCGCCACCGTGGTTTCAATTGACGCTCGCGACCGGCGCCGCTTCAAGAAGCTGCAGGAAGACTCGAAGAATTTCGAGAGCCTGCCGATCCGCACCCGCCTCACCGACGACGAAGTCGCGCGCTTCACCGCGCAACGCTTCCGCTTTCCGGGCGTGGAAGTGCGCGCGCGCCTGTTCCGCCAATACCCGCTCGGGCCCACCGCGGCGCACGTGATCGGCTACATCGGCCGGATTTCGCAGCGCGATCAGGACCGTATCGACGACGCCAGCGATGCGAACGACAGCGATCCGGATCATTACGATCCGCGCCTCGACGCGAACAACTACAAGGGCACTGACTACATCGGCAAGATCGGCGTCGAGCAGAGCTACGAGACGGAGCTGCATGGCCAGACCGGTTTTGAGGAAGTCGAAGTAACCGCCGGCGGCCGGCCTGTGCGCACGTTGTCGCGCACGCAGGCAACGCCGGGGAATAACCTGGAACTGTCGATCGATATCGGCTTGCAGCAGGTCGCCGAACAGGCCTTCGCCGGCCGCCGCGGCGCGCTGGTCGCGATCGAGCCGGCGACCGGCGACGTGCTGGCGTTCGTGTCCGCGCCGAGCTTCGATCCGAATTCGTTTGTCGACGGCATCGATCAGCAGACCTGGGACGAGCTCAACAACTCGCCCGACCATCCGCTGCTGAACCGTCCGCTGCACGGCACCTATCCGCCAGGCTCGACCTACAAGCCGTTCATGGCGCTCGCCGCGCTGACGCTGCATAAGCGCACGCCGGGCTGGGGCTTCCAGGATCCGGGTTCGTATACGTTCGGCGGCCACACGTTCCGCAACGACGTGCGCTCGGGCCAGGGCTGGGTCGACATGAACCGCGCGATCGTCGTGTCGAACGACACTTATTTCTACATGCTCGCGCACGATCTGGGCGTCAACAACATCGCCAACTTCATGAAGCCGTGGGGTTTCGGTCAGATCACCGGCATCGACATTTCAGGCGAAGCGCGCGGCATCCTGCCGTCGACGGAATGGAAGCGCAAAGCGTATCGCAAGCCTGAGCAGCAGCGCTGGTACGAGGGCGAAACGATCAGTCTGGGCATTGGCCAAGGCTATAACTCGTTCACCATTCTGCAACTCGCGCACGCCACAGCCACGCTCGCGAACAACGGTATCGTGATGAAGCCGCACCTGGTGCGTGACATCGAAAACCCGATCACCAAGGAGACGCGCCCGGTCGTGCGCGATCCGAGCGACCGGATTGCCGTGAAGCAATCGGACATCGACTTCATCAAGCACGCGATGGAAGGCGTCGTGACAAACGGGACGGCGTCGAAGGTGTTCATCGGCGCACAGTATCAGGCCGCAGGCAAGACCGGCACGGCGCAGGTCTACTCGCTGCAGGGCGCGAACTACAAAGGCCACGCGATCGCCGAACATCTGCGCGACCACGCGCTGTTCATCGCCTTTGCGCCTGTCGATCAACCGAAAATCGCCATTGCACTGATCGTCGAGAACGGCGGCTGGGGTGCGGAAGCAGCCGGTCCGATCGCGCGTCGTGTTCTCGATTACTACCTGGTCGGCAAGAACAAGCCCGGCGCTGAAGCAGCGGCTGTCGCGGCAGCGGCCTCGGCGACCCAGGATGCATCCGCACCGGAAGTAGGTGGCGCGGCCTCGCCGCAAGACGCAGCGCAGCCGGTCAAGATCGCGGCCGGCTTCACCGCGCTACCGATGCCGGGCGCGGCGTCGGCGGCTGCGGCGGCTTCCGCTGCTGCGGCCGCATCGGCCCCGATGGCAGCGTCGTCAGCGGCGACGGCGGCTTCGGCGTCCGGCACATTCGGCGCGTCGGCGGCTGTGCCGGCGTCCGCCACGGCGAAGAACGCAGCGCCGCGTAAATCGGGCGTTCCGCACAAACCCCGTCCTGCCAGCGAGCCGGCGCCGACCGCGGCGCTGCCGTCGCGGGACGACAGTATTCAGCCTACGTCGCCACGCCAGCCGGTTTCCGGCGGCATCGACGAGTAAGGAGAAAGGCATGCAATTCGACAAGCGCGCCTGGCTCGACCGCATCAAGCGGATGTTCGTGGGCTTTGACCGGCCGCTCGCCCTGATCGTGTTTCTGCTGCTGTGCGTGGGCATCGTCACGCTATACAGCGCGACGCTGGACATGCCCGGGCGAGTGGAAGACCAGTTGCGCAACATCCTGCTGACGTTCGTGCTGATGTGGGCGCTGGCCAACGTCCCACCCACCACGCTGATGCGCTTCGCGGTCCCGCTCTATACGTTCGGGATCGCGTTACTGGTGGCGGTGGCGCTGTTCGGCCTCACGCGCAAGGGCGCCAAGCGCTGGATCAACGTCGGCGTGGTGATCCAGCCGTCGGAGATTCTGAAGATCGCCACACCGCTGATGCTTGCCTGGTACTATCAGCGCCGCGAAGGCGTGATGCGTTGGTACGACTTTCTGGTCGGCTTCGTAATCCTGATCGTGCCGGTCGGTCTGATCGCCAAACAACCGGACCTTGGCACCGCCGTGCTGGTGTTCGCGGCCGGCTTCTTCGTCATTTATTTCGCGGGGCTCAGTTTCAAGCTGATCGTGCCGGTGCTGATTGCGGGCGTGATCGCGGTGGGCTCGATCGCGGTGTTCCAGGACAAGATCTGTCAGCCGGAAGTGCAATGGCCGCTGATGCACGATTATCAGAAGCACCGTATCTGTACGCTGCTCGATCCAACCTCCGATCCGCTCGGCAAGGGCTTCCACACCATTCAGGCGGTGATTGCAATCGGCTCGGGCGGCCCACTCGGCAAGGGTTGGCTCAAGGGTACCCAGGCGCATCTGGAGTTCATTCCCGAGAAGCACACCGACTTTATCTTCGCTGTGTTTTCCGAGGAGTTTGGTCTCGCGGGCGGCATCGTGTTGCTCACGCTTTATATGCTGCTGATCGCGCGCGGGCTGTACATCGCGGCCAATGGTGCGACGCTATTCGGGCGGCTGCTGGCCGGATCGCTGACCATGGCGTTCTTCACCTATGCGTTCGTCAACATCGGCATGGTGAGCGGGATCTTGCCGGTGGTGGGTGTGCCGTTGCCATTCATGAGCTACGGCGGTACCGCGCTGACCACGCTGGGGGTCGCGATTGGGCTCATCATGAGCATCGCGCGGCAGAAACGCTTGATGCAGAGCTAGCGTGGCGTGGCGCTTCGGCTGCCGCGCTGAACGCTGACAGACAAGACACCGGGCGAAAAAACACCGCGGACCTCGCAATAAAGCCTGGATAAACAAAAGGGGCGCTCCACTCAGGAGCGCCCCTTTTTTCATTTACTGCGGCTTCACTTCCTTCTGATCCCGCAATTGCGCGCTCAGTTCCTGATACTTGAGTTTCGCCGCCGGATCGCCCTGTACCGCCGCTGCCGCGTAGTACGCACGCGCTACGTTCAGATTCTTGTCCACGCCGTCGCCACCACGCTCGTAGAACGAACCGGTCACATACTGCGCGGTCATGTCGCCGCCTTGCGCGGCCTTCTTGTACCAGAGGAACGCCTGCCGGTTATCGCGCGTCGTACCGCGGCCATCGAGGAACTGATTGGCCAACGCGAGTTGTGCCTGCACATGCCCCTGCCGCGCAGCTTTCAGGAACCACCGGTGCGCCTCGACCGGATCGCGCCCGACGAACTCGCCGTCGTCGTACATCTTGCCGTACACGTACTGCGCGTGCGACATGTTGGCGTCGGCGGCTTTGCGCAGCCACTTCTTGCCTTCGTCGACGTTGGCCGGCGCGCCTTCGCCGTTGAGCAGCATCATTGCGTAGTTGAACTCGGCAAGCCGGCTGCCGTGCTCCGCCGCTTTACGGAACTCGGTCAGCGCCGCGCCCAGATTGCCAGCATTGTAATCAGCGACCGCGGTTTGCGTCTCCGGATCGTTCGACTTCGCGACGCGATTGTCCTGCGCATACGCCGTTGCGCTCACCGTCAACGCCGCCACGACCGCCAGCCTTACCGCGACGCACTGCACCATCCCCTTCATGTCCTCACCTCCTGCAGCGCCTGGCGGGTTGCGCGCAACATCCACATGACGTCGGCGGCCAGAGCGATAAAACGAAAACCGGCATCGCGATGCTGCTTCGCACCCGCGGCGTCCATGGCAAAAATTCCACTGGCGATGCCGGCCTTGTCGGCGGCACTCACGACGCGCGCCATCGCCGCCTGCACGTCGGCATGCTTCGAATCGCCAAGGTGGCCGAGGCTCGCGGCCAGATCGGCTGGTCCCACGAACAGGCAGTCGACGCCCGGCGTCGCCGCGATCTTTTCGACTTCCTGCACACCCCGCGCCGACTCGATCTGCACGATGGTCGCGATCTGCGCATTGGCGGTCTGCACGTAGTCGCCCCGCATGCCGTACGACGCCGCCCGCACCACGCCGGCGACGCCACGCTGACCGTCGAGCGCATCGGCCGTCGGATACTGCGTCAGACGCACAGCCTGTGCCGCCTCTTCAGCGGTTTCGATATTCGGGAACATCAGCGTGCGCGCGCCCGCGTCCAGTACGCGCTTGACGAGCCATGCCTCGCTGGCGGGCACACGCACGACCGGCTCACTGGGCAGATGCGCGGCGGCGATCGCGCGCAATTGCGAGGTGACGTCGCCGCTATCGTTTGGCGCGTGCTCCATGTCGATCAGCAGCCAGTCGAAACCGGCGTGCGCGAGCGCCTCGGCGGCGGAATCGCTACCGAGCGACAGCCACAGGCCGAACAGCGGCTCCGCTTCTTTCAGACGTTGTTTGAGAGGATTCGTGAAGGTGCTCATTGCCGCGCCCCATGGCGATGGGACGCCTCGCCTGAAACGCGGTTGGCAATGCCGGCGTGCCGGTATCGGCCGACGCCCGGGCCCTGACGGCCTGACTGCTTGCTGCGACGCAATGCGGTGACCAGCATGTCTCGCTCCGTGTGGTTATCGGAGCGATCATACCGTGACAATAACGCGGGGGTTGGGCCGCGAAGCTGAATCGCGCGGCCCCGGATTTAATCCCGGACGACGTCGGCCCAGCAATTCGGCGTCTCGAACAGACGCACCTTGTGCAGACGCAGATTCACGCCGTAATGCGCGTCGTACACGTTCGCGAGAATATCGAACGCAGCAGCGGCAAGATTTTCAACGGTGGGGATGCGATCGAGCACGACGGTCTTGTGCCCCGCCATGGTTTCCAGAAAACCGCGCACCTGCGTATCGCCTTCGTAGACGAGAAACGCATGGTCCCATTTGTCGACAAGATGCTCGACCGCGAGCGACTTCACGTCGGCGAAGTCCATCACCATGCCGCGATCCGGCGCACCTTCGGTGTCGACCAGGTCGCCTTGCAGCGTAATTTCGAGCACGTAGCGATGGCCGTGCAGATTACGGCACTGGCTGCGGTGATCGGGGATGCGGTGGCCCGCGTCGAATTCGAGTTTTCGTGTAATCGTCAGCACGGCAAATCAGGGAATGTTCAGATACTTGTGGGTCTGCATCGACAGGCGCCATTGCGGATGGCGTTTGCACCAGTCGATCGCGAGCTTCGTATTGAGCTCGCGCGACGGGCCGTCCATCGGCTGGACGAGGAAATACTCGAAGTCGAGCTTCGCATACTCGGACAAACGCTGGTTGTCCTGCGGAATCACGACCTTCAGTTCGTTGCCCTTGGTGACGACGAGCGGCGCGTCGGCCTTCGGGCTCACGCAGATCCAGTCGATCGTCTCGAGCACCGGCAGCGAGCCGTTGGTTTCGATGGCGATTTCGAAGCCGGCGGCATGCAATGCATCGACAAACGGCTGATCGATCTGCAACATCGGTTCACCGCCCGTGCAGACCACGAAGCGCTCGCCTTCGCCTTCCGGCCATTGCGACGCGATCATCTGCACCAGTTCTTCGGGCGTACGGTACTTGCCACCGTTCTCGCCGTCAGTGCCGACAAAGTCCGTATCGCAGAAGCGGCACACAGCTTCCGCACGATCTTCTTCGCGGCCCGACCACAGATTGCAGCCGGCGAACCGGCAGAACACGGCCGGACGCCCGGCATTCGCGCCCTCGCCCTGCAATGTGTAGAAGATTTCCTTGACCGCGTAAGTCATGCTGCTGTCTGCCTTGTGTTCCTGAAAATAATTGCCTGCGCTGCGCACGCCTCGACAACGCGCGCACAGAACTGCCGTAAGACCGTCAGACCGGCTCGGTCACCTTCTCGCCGGCCAGGTACGCTTCATAACCGCGCTTGCGCAAACGGCACGCCGGGCATTCGCCGCAGCCGAAACCCCATGCATGCAGTTCGGCGCGCTCGCCGACATAACAGGTGTGCGTCTCGACGCGTACCAGCTCGACCAGTTCATCGCCGCCCAACTCGTGCGCGAGGCGCCACGTGTCGGCCTTGTCGAGCCACATTAGCGGCGTTTCTAGCAGGAAGCGCGTGTCCATGCCGAGGTTCAGCGCGACCTGCAAGGCCTTCATCGTGTCGTCGCGGCAATCGGGGTAGCCCGAGAAGTCCGTCTCGCACATCCCGCCCACCAGCACCTGCAAACCACGCCGATACGCGATGGCGCCTGCGATCGTCATGAACATCAGATTGCGGCCCGGCACGAACGTATTCGGCAACCCGTTGGCGGTGGCGTGGATCTCGATCTCGCGCGTCATCGCGGTATCGCTGATCGAACCGAGCACCGACAGGTCGATCATGTGATCTTCGCCGAGGCGTTCGGCCCACGCCGGAAAGGCTCGTGCCACAGCGTTGCGAAACCCTTCGCGGCATTCGAGTTCGACTCGGTGCCGCTGGCCATAATCGAAGCCCAGCGTCTCGACAGTTTCATAACGTTCGAGCGCCCAGGCGAGGCACGTGGCGGAATCCTGGCCGCCGGAAAACAGCACCAGAGCGCTACGTTTAGCGTCTTTGCGGATCACCGTGAAACTCCGTGAATGATGAGTGCCACGTCGCGCTGCGCGAGGTGCGCCATGCAAGCAACGCGACGCGACGCGTGCCGGCACTGTTGCCGGCCCAAAGCAGTATAGGCCGCGCCTTCCGCATGCAGAGTCGCTGGGCGCTTATACCGTTAATCGTCGGGCGAAGGATTCGGCACCTGTTGCGGCGCTGCCGTGCCGCAGCAGCGTGCACAAAAAAGCCCAGCTTCGAGATACGAAAAGACATGTCTGGTGCAGTGCCGCGCCAATCGCGCGGCCGCACGCAAGTCCTTGAACTGGCGCGATTTTATCACGCGACGCACAATGCCGCCGAGCACGCCCCATCGCAGCACCACACAGGCGACGCCGCCACGAGAACGCCCACAAAAGGAAAAGCCCCAGGAATCTTGCGATTTCCTGGGGCTGAATCCTGGTGGCCTGGGACGGAATCGAACCATCGACACGCGGATTTTCAATCCGCTGCTCTACCAACTGAGCTACCGGGCCAACGAAGAACGAAATGATATCAAAGGGTCAGCAGCACGGCAAGCCCCCTCTCGAAAAAATCTGGCTTGCCCGACCCGGCACGCGTTACGCGGCCGTTACTCCCCTTTGTTCTTGCCGAGATCGACGCCGAGCTGCTTGAGCTTGCGATACAGATGCGTGCGCTCGAGGCCGGTCTTCTCCGCGACGCGCGTCATGCTGCCGTTCTCGCGCGCCAGGTGATATTCGAAGTAAGCGCGCTCGAACGCATCGCGCGCGTCGCGCAACGGGATATCGAACGAGATCGACGCCGTTTGCGCGGCCAATGCGCCGCTGCCCATACCATCCGACGACAGCATCGGCAATGAAGCCGCCGACGCCACGGTCGAAGCGCTGACCGGCAGCGCCTGCTTGGCGACCGCGCCACCCGGCGCGGCTGCCGCATTGCCGCGGGCGAGGCCCTGCTCGACCGCCTTCAGCAGCTTCTGCAACGCAATCGGCTTCTCAAGAAAATTGAGTGCGCCAATCTTGGTCGCTTCAACTGCCGTGTCGATCGTTGCATGGCCGGACATCATGATCACCGGCATGGTCAGTTGCCCTTGCGCGGCCCATTCTTTGAGCAAGGTCACGCCGTCGGTATCGGGCATCCAGATGTCGAGCAGCACCAGGTCCGGCGCCTGACGCAAGCGGAACTCGCGCGCTTCCTGCGCGTTTTCCGCCGCCTCCACGACATGCCCCTCGTCGCTCAGGATCTCCGAGAGCAATTCCCGGATGCCCATTTCATCATCTACCACCAGGATGGTTGCCATTTACGCTGCCCTTGTCTGCACTGTTGCTTTTGTCGTTCCCTGCGACGCATTGCCATGCGCCGGCCGCAGCCCTGCTCCAGGTGCCGCGGCATCGTCTGCCAGTTGAAGGAAGAGGATCGATATCTGCGCGCCTTCGATCACATCGCCCGCTCTCATGCGGTTGCGAATATCGATGCGCGCACCGTGTTCGTCGACGATCTTCTTGACCATCGCAAGACCCAGGCCTGTACCTTTGGCCTTGGTTGTCACGTAAGGTTCGAATGCACGTGTGAGGATACGCGCTGGGAAGCCCGGTCCGTTATCCGACACTGTTAGACGCACCGCGACGCGTATCTTGCCTTCCGCGTCGGGGTCTCCGTATTCTACTGTCCTCGTCTCGAGCAACACATGCGGTTGTTCGACGTCGGCCACGGCGTCCTGCGCATTCTGCAGCAAGTTGTGAATCACCTGACGCAATTGCGTCGCGTCGCCGCGAATCGCCGGCAAGTCAGCGAGTTCCACCTGAATCGCGCCCTTGCCTTCTTCGATACCGTACAACGTCAACACTTCGCTGACCAGTTCGTTCAACTGCAGATGGGCGAGCACCGCCGGCGGCGTACGCGCGTAGTCGCGGAAATTGTCGACCATCTGCTTCATCGCCGCGACCTGGTTGACGATCGTGGTGGCGCCGCGCTTCAGCACGTCGGCATCCGACGGCGACAGCTTGTCGGCCAGCTTCATCTGCAAACGCTCGGCGGAAAGCTGAATCGGCGTGAGCGGATTCTTGATCTCATGCGCGAGACGCCGCGCCACTTCGCCCCAGGCGATAGAACGCTGCGCCGAGATCACGTCCGAAATATCGTCGAACACGACCACGTAGCCGGAGGTCTGCATGTCTTCCGCGTCGCGATCCGTGGCGGACACGAGGCGCGCGCCGCGCACAAGCAGCGTGAGCGGCTCCGTTTCACCCGGCACCTGTACCGAAAACTGCTGCTGCCAGTGGCCGCGATCGTCATGACCGTCACCGCTTGCGGCCTCGCGATCGGCAAACGCCTTGCGCACCATGCCGCCAAATTCGCTCAACACGCCGATCTTTTCCAGCGCCGAGCCCAGCACTTCCTGGAACTGCTGGCGGAATATCCGCTCAGCGCCGCGGTTTGCCGTGGTGAGGCGGAACTGCCGGTCGAACACGAACACGCCCGCGGTCAGATTCGCGAGAATGCTTTCCAGATAGGCCTTCGAATGCTCGAGCGCGATGCGGTTGTTCTCGACCGCCGCGCGCGCCTCGGACAACTGCCGCGTCATCGCATTGAACGACTGCGTGAGAAAGCCCAGTTCGTCGCGCGATTTGATTTCGCGCTTTGGCGTGTAGTCGCCTTCGGTCACCTCCTTGGTGCCCTGCGCGAGCAGAAACAACGGCCGGGCCAGCTGATTGCCGAGCGCGAGCGCCAGCATCATCGCGATGAAGGTGGCGAGGAACAGCGCGAGCGTCAGCGTGCCGATATACATCTTGCGCAAGCCGGTGCGGCCCAGCGCCTTCTCCTGATACTCGCGATAGGCGCGCTGCACCGCGTCGGCATTGCGCGCGAGCGTGGGCGACACCGGCTGCGTGAGTTGCAGGAAGCGCTCGGCGGGCTGCAGCAGCGACGCGTTCGAATCGGGAATGCGCTGCACGACGCGTAGCCGCAGCGCACCCTTGCCGCCATGCGCGTTCGGATCGCCGTCGACTTCACCCTCGATCGCCGCATAGCCGCGGCCACGCGCCTGATCGATCATCAGCGGCGTGGGCAAGTCGTTCGACACCAGCGTCGCGTAATTGCCGGACGCCTGCGCGACCACGTGCATGTCCGGCGTCGCGCCCGACATGCTGCGCGTAGGTTCGACGATCGTCGCGTCCTGCACGCCGAACTGATCGCGCAGGCGCAGCAGCGTCAGTGTCGTGCCTGCGGCGTCCGCGCTCGCCAACTGCTCGGACATCAAGCGGCCCTTGGTCTGCAGATCCGACAGCGACGCGTCGAGCATGCCGCGGCCGAGATTCAGACCCGACGTCAACGCGGTCTCGACGTTCACGTCGAACCACGACTCGATACTGCGCGACACGAACTGGTACGAGACGACGTAAATGATGCCGCCCGGCACCACGCCGACCAGCGCCATGAAAAACGCGAGTTTTGCTAAAAGCCGCGTGCCGAACTTACCTTTCCTGAGCCGCGCGATGATGATGATGACGAGCGTCGCCACCACCAGCAAAAAGATCATCGCGACCACGAGGTTGGCCGCGTACAGCCACTGGTAATAGCGGTCGAAAAACTCGGTATTCGCGCTCGCCGCTGCCAGCAGCACGAGCAGCAGCACGGCCGTCACGGCGACCGTGGACACCAGCACGCGCACGACGATGCTGCTCACACTGGTGGCGCGGCGCACTCTATTTAGCACGTTCGGTCACCGTGAAGGTAAAGCGCTTCCAATCCGACGACAGGCTCCAGTCGCGGTTATTCACCGCGTCGATCTGGAACGGCTTGGGCATCAGCGCGATGTCGAGCTGCATGCGCACCGACGCGTTGTAGGTTTCCCCGACACGCACCTGGCTGCGGTCGATCACATGCCATGACGTGACGTGCTTGATCACGGCGAGCGCGTCGTTGAGCGTGCTGAAGCCGAGTTGCAACCCACCCGACGACACGCTCGACACACGATACTCACGCGTGAGCGGCTGGAACGACAGGCGAATGCTCTGCGACACGCTGACTGGCTGCTCGTCGAACCAGTACCAGCGTGGCCGGCTCAGTTCGAAGTCGGTTGTGAAATAGAGCGGGATCCCCTTGTTGACGGCGTCTTCGAGATTGCTGTTCAACTCGAAGTCGAAACGCGCGTCGAGGTTCCAGCCAGTGTTGTCCGATTGCAGCGAGGCGCGCTGGACCGCAATCGAATCGGCATACGCCGCGCCCGGCACGGCAAGCCACACGGCCAGCGCGATCCAGAGCACGGCAGCGAGCCGAAGCGGGAAGAAGCGTTTGATGGTCACCGTTTCTGAAAGCGCGCGTAGAAAAATCCGTCGTGGTCTGAGTTCGAGCCGGCGCTATCTTCAGCGACATCTCCGGCATGGGACCCGGCCGATGTGTCGGCGGGCGCGCGGGCAACTGAAGGTAAAAGTTGCCCCGGCGCGTCCAATCGTACCGCATCCTGATACTTGTTTCCAAACCACTGTGCCTGCAACTCGCCTTCTTCAGGAAAGATCGAACACGTAACATAGAGCAACTCGCCGCCTGGCTTCACAAGCGGCCACAGCGCGTCGAGAATGCGGCGCTGCTCGGCGACCAGCGCGGGAATATCCGACGCGCGACGCAGCCAGCGAATATCCGGATGACGCCGCACGATGCCCGAGGCCGAACACGGGACGTCCGCCAGGATGCGGTCGAACGGCTGGTCGATGTCGTCGTGCCATTTTGCCGGTGTGCCCGCGTCGCCGATACGCACTTCCGCTTCGAGCTTGAGCCGCAGCAAGTTTTCACCGATCCGCCGCGCGCGCGATGCGTCACTTTCGAGCGCTACGAGTTGCAAGTTGGCGAGTTCGAGCAGATGGCCGGTCTTGCCGCCGGGCGCCGCGCACGCGTCGAGCACGCGCATGCCGTCACGCACGCCGAGCAGTTGCGCGGCGAGCTGCGCGCCGGCGTCCTGCACGGATACCACGCCATCGTTAAAGCCAGGGATACGGTCGACCGGCATCGGCGTCGCGAGCTTGACGGCGTACTCACCGGCCCGGCTCGCGCGAATGTGCTGGTCGTGCAGCACTTGCAGATAGGCATCGACTGTCGAGCGGCGCGCGTTGACGCGCAACGTCAGCGGACCTTGCGTGTCGCCGGCGCCGAGCACGGCTTGCCAGGCGTCGGGCCACGCGGCTCTGACCGCGTCGATCCACCATACCGGGTAGTTCCAGCGTGCGACTTCGTCGGCTTGCGCCGCGTTCAACAGCGTTTCGCGCTCGCGCAGGAAACTGCGCAGCACAGCGTTCACCAGACCCTTCGCAAACGAGAACTCACGGCGTGCAGCGATAGCGCTCACAGCCTGATCGACGACCGTGAACGGCGTGTAGGCGGCATTTGCTTCATCATCGATCAGCAACGCGAGCGCACAGGTAAGCACGTGGCCGACGTGCGGCGGCGGCGCCTTCTTCACCAGCTTCGCGATCAGCCACTCGGCGGTCCCCAGACGCCGCATGGCGCGGTACGCGATGTCCTGCACGGCTCCGCGCGCGGCCGCGACGCTGCCTTCAGGCGCGGACACGAATACCGATTGCAGCGCGGCGGGCAACGCCGCGCCGAGGCGTACGGCGCCGATGGCCTGGCCCGCGCAGTCGAGCGCAAAACCGAGCGATTCGGGCGCGAGGTGCAATATCGACAGACGGGATTCGCGCGGGCGCGCCAAAGGAGTAGCAGAACGCGAAGAAGGCTTTGGAGTCATGAAAGAGGCGAAGGCAGGCCGCGCGGTGCGCGCAACGCAAACAACATACATTGTAGCGTGGTGCGGGACGGGAGCCGCCGAGCGCGGACCGGGGTGTGGGGGCTCAAACAAAAAGGCGAGCCCGCAGGCTCGCCTTTCGTCACGCAGGGTCAGTGAACCCTTTACTCGAAGCGCCCCGTACGCGCCATTTCCATTAAACGTGCGATACGTTCCTCGGTAGCCGGGTGCGTGGAGAACAGGTTCGCAATGCCGCCGCCCGCCAGCGGATTCATGATCATCATCTGCGCGGTGGCCGGATGCTGCTCGGCCGTGGGGAACGGGATTCCGCTCGCGTAGCGATGGATCTTGTCGAGTGCCGAGGCGAGCGCCTGAGGATCGCCGGAAATCTGCGCGCCGCCACGGTCCGCCTCGAATTCGCGGGCACGCGAAATGGCCATCTGAATCAGCGCGCCGGCGATCGGTGCGAGCAACGCAACAGCGATGCCCGCGATCGGGTTGGTCGGACGACCGTTTTCGTCGCGGCCGCCGAAGAACATCGCGAAGTTCGCCAACGCGGAAATGGCGCCCGCCATGGTTGCCGACACCGTGGAGATCAGGATGTCGCGGTGCTTCACGTGCGCCAGTTCGTGCGCCATCACGCCGCGCATTTCGCGCTCGGATAGCACGCGCAAGATGCCGGTGGTGGCGGCCACAGCCGCATGCTCCGGATTGCGGCCGGTGGCAAACGCGTTCGGCGCATCTTCGTTGATCAGGTAGACGCGCGGCATCGGCAAATTTGCGCGGGTGGCGAGTTCGCGCACCATGCGGTAGAACTGCGGCGCACTGTTTTCGTCCACTTCCTGCGCGTTGTACATGCGCAGGACCATCTTGTCCGAGAACCAGTACGAAAAGAAATTCATTCCAAGCGCGATCACGAGCGCGATCGTCATGCCGCGCGACCCGCCGATCATCCCGCCGATCACGATGAAAAGGGCCGTGATCGCGGCCATCAACATCGCGGTTTTGACCCAATTGAACATGTCTGCAACTCCTTGCCCTAGCGCGGATTCATATCTGCACCGCATGATCGCGGCGACCGATTGTAAGCGAATTGTTAGATATGGGCGCGCGAGGAAAATTCAATCATCTTGAGGCAGTGGCGAGCTTGAGGCCCAAGCCAACGAATGCGCTGCCGACGCCGCGGTCCAGCCATTTCTTCACCGACGGCTTGCCGGAGAAACGACGGGTCACGCTGCCGGCGATCCACGCGACAAAACTGTTCCAGATCATGCTCATCACGACGAAGACCACGCCGAGCATGAGGAACGCCAGCGCCTTATGGTCGCTGCCGGTTGTGACGAATTGCGGAAAAAACGACACGAAGAACAGTACCACCTTGGGGTTCAGCACATTGGTCCAGAAGCCTTGCAGGAATAGCTGACGCAGCGATTTTGGCGTGCCGGCACCGCGCGCTTCGCCCGCGGCCTGGTCGGCCGCCGGCCTGGCGAAAACCAGCCGCACGCCGAGGTAGATCAGATAAATAGCGCCGACGAACTTGATAACCGTGAACGCGGTGGCCGACGCGGCCAGCAGCGCCGTCAAGCCAAACGCGCAAGCCAGCGAATGAACACAGCAGCCGGCGGAGATGCCGAGCGCGGACATCAGCCCTGCGCCACGCCCTTGGGCGACGCTGCGCCCGACGATATACGCCGTATCGGGACCGGGGGTCACGTTCAGCAGAAAGACCGCGACGACGAAAAACTCGAAATGGGTGATACCAAACATGGGGATCCTCTAAACACGGCCTGATCACGGCCCGTTGCATAGAGGATTCTAACGCGCCACAGGCTCGCGGCGGGGCTCCTGAACATCGGCCGAACGGACGATGTTCAAGGTAGGTTCAACTCGGTTATTTTGCTTCGGGAAGCTGAAAACGCTGACCGGCCGCCAATGCCGCACCGGCCAGGAATTCGCGCACCGGCAAGCGCTTGCCACCGGGTTTTTGCAGTTGCGTGAGACGCAGTGCGCCCTCGCCGCAGGCAACCACGACGCCTTCGGCAGAGACGTCCACGATCACACCGGGCGCGCTGCCGCCTTGCGCCTCGGCCGGAACCGCCGCCCATATCTTGATCGACGTACCGTCTTCCAGCGTACCCACGCCACCGGGGAACGGATCGAACGCGCGCACCTGGCGAGCGAGAACCGCAGCCGGCTTGCGCCAGTCGAGCGCAGCCTCGTGCTTGCCGATCTTTTCCGCGTAGGTGACGCCGTCCGCCGGTTGCGGCGTGGCCGCCAGCTTGCCGCTGCGCTCCAGTTCGGTTAGCGCGTCGACGATCAGCCTGGCGCCCGCTTGCGCGAGGCGGTCATGCAGGACGGCCGTGGTGTCGTTGTCTGTAATCGGCGTGCGCGCTTCGGAGATCATCGGCCCGGTATCGAGGCCGGCGTCCATCTGCATCAATGTGATGCCGGTTTCGGCGTCGCCCGCTTCGATCGCGCGATGGATCGGCGCGGCGCCGCGCCAGCGCGGCAACAACGATGCGTGAATGTTGATGCAGCCTAGCGGCGGAATATCGAGCACTTCTTGCGGCAGGATCAGACCATAGGCGGCCACTACCATCACGTCGTGAGGCGTGGCGCGCAGTTGATCGATCGCAGCGGTGGCTTCAGCCGGATATTTGCCGGCGCGGCGCAGCGAAGGCGGCTGCGCGACGGCAATGCCATGCTCCTGCGCATAGCGTTTGACCGGGCTCGCCTGTAGTTTCATCCCGCGTCCTGCAGGCTGATCCTGCCGGGTCAGCACGAGCGGCACCGGAAAACCAGCGCCGTGGATCGCGGCCAGCGCGGCCGCGGCGAACTCGGGCGTACCGGCAAAGATGACGCGCAACGAATGACTCATGAACGGGTGCGGTAGGCGAGGTGGACGCGCATTACATCGCGTGGGCGAGCTTCTTCATCTTGCTCTTGATGCGCGTCTGCTTCAGCGACGACAGGTACTCGACGAACACACGGCCCATCAGGTGATCCATTTCGTGCTGGATGCACACGGCCAGCAAGCCTTCGCAATCGATCTCGAAAGTCTCGCCCTTCTCGTTCAGCGCCCGCACGCGCACTTTCTCGGCGCGCTCGACGTTGTCATAAATGCCCGGCACCGAGAGACAGCCCTCTTCCGAGAGCTTCTTTTCGTTGCTCGACCAGATGATTTCCGGGTTGATGAAGGCGAGCAGTTCGTCGTGCGTTTCCGACACGTCGATCACGACCACGCGTTCATGCACGTCCACCTGGGTCGCCGCGAGGCCAACGCCCGGCGCGGCGTACATCGTTTCGGCCATGTCGGCGACGAGCCGGCGGATGCGGTCGTTGACCACTTCGACCGGCTTCGCAATCTTGTGCAGCCGCTTGTCCGGGTAATTGAGGATGTTGAGTAAAGCCATGATCTTGAGTGTGTTTTATAGGCGCCGCTGCCCGGTGGAAGGCTAGCGTTGGCCATTCGGCCAGGTTGTGGACGCATCGCGTTACGCAGACGATAGATGGTGTCGAACCGGTTCGATTCAACGCGCCACGTGCGCTAAACGACGGGCCCGCGCGGGTGGGCGCGGCGCTGCAGTTATTTCGGATGATGAAAATTTTAGCATGGCGCCCGCCTGCCCGCTGGCGCTATAAGAGGATCGACTCTCAATGCGTACCTTGCCCGCAACCCATATTGAACTCGCCGCCTGGCTGCGGCTTTCCCTTGCGCCAGGGCTGAAACCCGCCGCGCTGCGTCTACTGCTGAGCGCTTTTGGACTGCCGGAAGCGATTTTTAATCAACCGTTCGAGGTCCTTGCCGGGGTTGCAGGCGAAGCTGCGGCGCGTGCTGTACTGACACCGCCCAGCCTGGAGTTCGACGCGCAACTCGATGCGGTAATCGCGTGGCGCGAGCTGTCCGGCAACCATGTGGTGACCCTCGATGATCCTGCCTACCCGCCCGCGTTACTCACCATGCCTGATCCGCCACCGCTACTATATATAAAGGGCCGGTTGAATCTGCTGCACGCCAGAGCGGTCGCGCTGGTGGGCAGCCGCAGCGCAACCCCACAGGGCGCCGAAGACGCCGAGCGCTTCGCGCGTGAGCTTTCACAAGCGGGCGTCACTATCGTGTCGGGGCTGGCGCTGGGTATCGACGGCGCCGCACACCGGGGCGGCCTCGAAGGTGTCGGCAGCACGGTGGCGGTGATCGGCACCGGCGCGGATCTCGTGTATCCGGCCGCGCATCATGCGCTGGCGCGGCAGATCGCCGCGCAAGGCGCGATCCTTTCGGAGTGGCCGCTCGGCACGCCCGCGCGCGCCGCCAATTTCCCGCAACGCAACCGCCTGATCGCGGGCCTCGTCAGCGGGGTTGTAATCGTCGAGGCCGCAATGCGCTCCGGTTCGCTGATCACAGCCCGTCTCGCCAATGAAATGGGGCGCGATATCTTCGCGTTGCCGGGCTCGATCCATGCGCCGTTGTCGCGCGGTTGTCATCGGATTATCAAGCAGGGCGCGAAGCTGGTGGAGACGCCGGACGAGGTGCTGGAGGAGTTGGGTTTCGGCAAGCCTGTGGCAGCGAAGGGCGCCGGCCAGCAGGTGGCTCTCTGGAACGGTACGGGCGCGCCTGAATCGCCCAAAACGCCTACGTCGGAAGGTATTCAGCGAGATTTGCCAGCGGCGCACTCGATGGCGATCCAGCAGGGGTCAGCTACGGCGCCCGCATCGTCAGTAGAAACACAGCCAATCATGAGCACCGAGGCGCTGCAACTCCTCGACGCACTCGGTCACGCCCCCGCCACGCTTGAAATTCTTGCCACCCGCACCGAGATGGGAGACGCGGCGTTACAAAACACGCTGCTGCAACTCGAACTCGCCGGCCACGTGACCGCGCTGCCCGGCGGCCGCTTTACACGGGCGACCCTCGGCTGACCCCGCATTGACCAGGGTTGACCGCGATTTGGAATCGGCCATGCTACATTCGCGCCAAAGCACCTGATAAAAGTACGCAAGGAACCACCATGCCCGCGCTGAATCTCGACACCGACCAAGACCGGATTGCCGAGCGCGTCAACGAACCCGACACGCTGTTCGTCGCCTGCCTGTGCGCGGAGTGGTGCGGAACCTGCCGCGACTATCGGGAAGCCTTCAACCGCCTGGCGGATAAACATCCGGATATCTGTTTCGCATGGATTGACATCGAAACCCATGCGGACCGCTTCGACGATCTGGACGTCGAGAATTTCCCGACCATCCTGATCGAAGACTCAGTAACGACACGTTTTTTTGGCACGGTTTTGCCGCAGGCGGCGATTGTGGAGCGGATGTTGTCCGACCTGACGGCTGTGCCGGGCATCAGCGGCGCGCCCAAACTGCGGCCCGCGCTGACCGTCGCGTGAATGTGGCCACCGCCCGCTGAACCTTGCGGCGCGGGCGTTGCGAGCGGTACACGGCGCGTTTTCCGCAGCTTGCACGGTTGCTGAGCGCGCAATTATCATGGCGCGCTTTTTATGGCACTTGACACGCCGCTCTCGCGCCGTGTGCTATAAAGCGGTCGTTATTGGGTCGCAAAGGTCGCAAACGAGGGTCGCGCTGGCAAAAGCGCACTCAAGGCCATCAACCCGGATCTACCAACCTCACATCGAGTCATGTCCAAAGCACTGATCATCGCCGAAAAGCCTTCCGTCGCGAACGACATCGCGCGCGCTTTGGGCGGTTTTACCAAGCATGACGAATACTACGAAAGCGACGAGTACGTCCTTTCCTCGGCAGTCGGCCACTTGCTGGAAATCGCCGCGCCCGAAGACTATGAAGTCAAACGCGGCAAGTGGAGTTTCGCCAATCTGCCCGTCATTCCGCCGCATTTCGATCTGAATCCGATCGCCAAGAGCGAGTCGCGCCTGAAGGTGCTGACCAAGCTGCTCAAGCGTAAAGATATCGATCGCCTGATCAACGCATGTGACGCGGGGCGCGAGGGCGAGCTGATTTTCCGCCTGATCGCGCAGCACGCGAAAGCCAAGCAGCCGGTGCAGCGCCTCTGGCTGCAATCCATGACGGCGGGCGCGATCCGCGACGGCTTTGCCCGTCTGCGCAGCGACGAAGAAATGCAGCCGCTCGCCGATGCGGCGCGCTGCCGCTCCGAAGCGGACTGGCTGGTCGGGATCAACGGCACGCGGGCCATGACCGCGTTCAACAGCAAGGGCGGAGGCTTCTTCCTGACCACGGTCGGGAGGGTGCAAACGCCGACGCTGTCGATCGTGGTCGAGCGCGAAGAAAAGATTCGCCGCTTCGTGCCGCGCGATTATTGGGAAGTGAAAGCGGAGTTCGTCTGCGCGGCCGGCTTCTACGAGGGGCGCTGGTTCGATCCGAAATTCAAGCGCGACGAGTTCGACCCGGAAAAGCGCGATTCGCGCCTGTGGGCGCTGCCCGCCGCCGAAACGATCGTCGCGGCCTGCCGCGGCCAGATTGGCACGGTGACGGAAGAATCGAAGCCGTCCACGCAACTGTCGCCGGCGCTCTTCGACCTGACCAGCTTACAGCGGGAGGCTAACGGCCGCTTCGGCTTCTCTGCCAAGAACACGCTCGGTCTTGCCCAGGCGCTATACGAAAAGCACAAGGTGCTGACCTATCCCCGGACCGACGCACGTGCGTTGCCGGAAGATTATATGGATACGGTCAAGCAGACGCTCGGCATGCTCAAGGAGAGCAACAACTATCTGCCGTTTGCCAAGCAGGTGCTGGACAAGGGCTGGGTGAAGCCGAACAAGCGCATCTTCGACAACTCGAAGATCAGCGACCACTTCGCAATCATCCCCACGCTGCAGGCGCCGAAGAATCTGTCCGAACCGGAACAGAAGCTCTACGACCTGGTTGTGAAGCGCTTCCTGTCGGTATTCTTCCCGGCTGCCGAATTCCGTGTGACGACCCGGATCACGGAAGTGGTCGGCCATCACTTCAAGACTGAAGGCAAGGTGCTGGTTGAGCCGGGCTGGTTGCAGATCTACGGTCGCGAAATCGGCGGTGAAGACGCAAACCTGGTCCCGGTGCAGAAAGACGAGAAGGTCAAGACGGACAAGATCGCCGCCCAGCAACTGGTGACGAAACCACCCGCACGCTATAACGAAGCAACGCTGCTGTCGGCTATGGAAGGCGCGGGCAAGCTCGTTGAAGACGACGAATTGCGCGAAGCCATGGCGGCCAAGGGGCTCGGTACGCCGGCCACGCGCGCCGCCATTATCGAAGGGCTGCTCGGCGAAAAGTATCTGGTGCGCGAAGGCCGCGATCTGATCCCGACCGCCAAGGCTTTCCAGTTGATGACCCTGCTGCGCGGTCTCGGTGTGAAAGAACTGACCGCGCCGGAATTGACCGGCGAGTGGGAATACAAACTCTCGCAAATGGAGCGGGGCAACCTGCCGCGCGACGCGTTCATGCAGGAAATCGCCCGCATGACGCAGACCATCGTCAAGCGTGCGAAGGAATACGATTCGGACACGATCCCGGGCGATTATGCGACGTTGCAGACGCCGTGTCCGAATTGCGGCGGCCAGGTGAAGGAAAACTACCGGCGCTTCGCGTGCTCGAAATGCGAGTTCTCAATCTCCAAGATTCCGGGCGGTCGTCAGTTCGAAATTCCGGAAGTTGAAGAGCTTTTGCAGAACAAGACAATCGGACCGCTGTCGGGCTTCCGCAGCAAGATGGGCCGTCCGTTCTCCGCGATCTTGAAGCTCTCGCTCGACGACGAGATCAAGAACTACAAGCTCGAATTCGACTTCGGTCAGGATTCGGGTGGTGAGGACGGTGAACCGCCTGACTTCTCCGATCAACAGCCGGTCGGCGCATGTCCGAAGTGCAAAGGTCGCGTGTTCGAACACGGCATGAGCTATGTCTGCGAGAACTCGGTCGCCAATCCGAAGACTTGTGACTTCCGCTCGGGCAAGGTCATTCTGCAGCAGGAAATCGCCCGCGAGCAGATGGCTAAATTGCTCGAAGAAGGACGCACTGATCTGCTGACGAACTTCAAGTCGTCGCGTACCGGTCGTAACTTCAAGGCGTTTCTCGTCAAGCAGAACGACGGCAAGATCGGCTTCGAGTTCGAGAAGAAAGAGCCTTCGGCCAAAACGGCTGCGAAGACCGCAGCGGCCAAGGCAGCAGCGAAGGCGGCGCCCGAGTCGGACGACGAAGATGCATCGGTCGCAGTGAAGGCTGTGCCTGCCACCAAGAAGGTTGCGGCGAAGAAGGCGCCCGCCACCAAGGCCGCTGCTACGAAGACCGCAGCGGCCAAAAAAGCACCCGCGAAGAAAACGGCAGCCCGCAAAACCGGGTCGTAATTCTCGGGAGTGCGTGACCGGAAACACGCTCAGCTTCCGGTCAGCTCCCGAAATTGCCAGTAAAAAAGGCGCAGTCACTTCCGTGACTGCGCCTTTTTATTTGTCGGCCAAATAAGTTACAGCGGCGATATGGCGGTAGGCCGTGGACGATTCGTCGTCTTTGCCAACGTCTTCGGCATCGGCGACAGTTCGCTGTCCAGCAGCCGTGACAGCGGCTCAGCGCCATCGAACGCTTCCGGTGGCATGTGATCCACGGCATCGGGCGCGGTGGACGTGGCAGGCCTCTCAAGGCCGTCCTTGATCCACTGCTCGCCGAGCAGACTGTTCGGCGTCTGGCTGAAATGCTCGACCAGATGATCGATGAACGTACGCACCTTGGCCGGCAGGTGACGGCGGCTCGGATACGCGATGTTGATCTCGACCTGCGGCAAACGGTAATCGCCGAGCAAGCGCACGAGCCTGCCGCGCGTCATGTCGCGGCCAATCAGATAACTCGGCAAAATCGCGATGCCCATACCGAGCAACGCAAACTGCCGCAGCATTTCCGTGTTGTTCGCCACGATCACGTTAGACGGACGTACGCGCACTTCGCCTTCGGAACCCGTGAACACACGTTCGTCGCCCCAATATTCGGAGGGCAAGCTCAAACACGGATGCTCGAGCAGATGCTCAGGACGCGTCGGCGTGCCGTGCTTCTCCAGATAGGCGGGCGTTGCACACACCGTCATGCAACCCGTGGTCAAACGCCGCGTGACAATGCTTGCGCTGCGCATCTGCCGGGTGACCACCACGCCCACGTCGAAACCTTCTTCGACCAGATCGACCTGACGGTCGACCAGCGTGACATCTGGGATGACTTTCGGATAGCGCTCCGCGTATGTCTGCAACACGGGCGCAAGGTTATGTAACCCGAACACCACCGGCGCGACGATTCGCAACGTGCCGACGGGTTCGTGATTGCGCGCGACCACCATCTGCTCGACGTCTTCCAGTTCGTCGAGAATCTGACGGGCACGCTCGAGATAAACCTGGCCGGATTCGGTCAGGGACAAGCTGCGGGTTGTGCGATTAAGCAGCCGTGTACCAAGACGGCCTTCGAGATCGGCAACGTGACGGGTGGCAACTGCGTTGGAAATATCCATCGCGCTCGCAGCGCGGGCAAAACTGCCGAGATCCGCCACTTTGACGAAAACTCGCATCGACTGCAAATGATCCATGGGACAACTCCTGCCGTGTTACAGCTTCCTGACAATTAGTGAAAACCAGTGAAGCGAACTTGGAATTCTCCTACGACTCGCGAAATCGTGCAGAAGTTGCCCGTGAAAGGCGAAATATTGTCGATATTTGTGCCACTGTGCTCCCCGGCGAGGGGCATGAGCGGCGATTGTTCCAGCAATGGAAACAATCTGCTGCACCGCAGCTTGCACTGTCTTTTTTGTTCGAACAGATGCAAAGGTCGGCCCGGCATCGCGAAATCAGAAGAAATCGAATGCCGAGGCGATATGGCAAAGAAAAACCGCCCGAAGGCGGTTCTTACGCGAAGTGAAGACTCACATAGTCACGCAGCGAGTTTTTCTTCAAACGCGCGTTTTGCCTCCGTCAAAGCAGGAGGCAAACCTTGCTGCAACGTATCAAAGAGTTCGGCATGCAGTTCAAGCTCGTCCCGCCAGGCCGCGTCGTCGACCGAGATCACCTGCTGGAATTGCTCGCGGCTGAACTCGAGGCCGCTCCAGTCGATGTCCTCATAATGCGGCGACACGCCGAACGCATGCTCCTGGCCCTGCGCCTTGCCCTCGATGCGCCCGACCATCCAGCTCAACACACGCATGTTCTCCCCAAAGCCCGGCCAGACGAACTTGCCGTCCGGACCCTTGCGGAACCAGTTGACGCAGAAGATCTTCGGCAGTTTGGCGTTAAGTTGCTCGAGACGCTCACCGGTTTTCAGCCAGTGTCCGAAGTAGTCGCTCATGTTGTAGCCGCAGAACGGCAGCATCGCGAACGGATCGCGGCGCACCACGCCTTGCTGCCCCGCCGCCGCCGCGGTGGTTTCCGAGCCCATGGTCGCCGCCATGTAGACGCCTTCAACCCAGTTGCGGGCTTCAGTGACGAGCGGCACGGTCGTCGAACGGCGGCCGCCAAAGATGAACGCGTCGATCGCAACGCCCGCCGGGTTCTCCCAGTCGGCATCGATCGACGGACACTGCGAGGCTGGCGCCGTGAAGCGTGCGTTCGGGTGGGCGGCCTTGCGTCCACTTTCTTTCGCGCTCGCCGGCGTCCAGTCCTTGCCCTGCCAGTCGATCAGATGCGCGGGCGGCTCGTCGGTCATGCCTTCCCACCAGACGTCGCCGTCGTCCGTGAGCGCGACGTTCGTGAAGATGACGTTTTCCTTCAGCGTCGCCATCGCGTTGAAGTTGGTTTTCTCGCTCGTGCCCGGCGCGACGCCGAAATAGCCGGCCTCGGGATTGATCGCATACAGGCGGCCGTCCTTACCCGGCTTGATCCACGCAATGTCGTCGCCGATCGTGGAGATTTTCCAGCCGTTCAGGCCTTCCGGCGGGATCAGCATCGCGAAGTTGGTCTTGCCGCACGCCGACGGAAACGCCGCCGCGACGTGATGCTTGCGCCCTTCCGGCGACGTCACGCCGAGAATCAGCATGTGTTCGGCGAGCCAGCCTTCGGCGCGGCCCATGGTGGAGGCGATGCGCAGCGCGAAGCACTTCTTGCCGAGCAGCGCGTTGCCGCCGTAGCCCGAGCCATAGCTCCAGATTTCGCGCGACTCGGGGAAATGAACGATGTATTTGGTCTTGTTGCACGGCCACGGCACGTCTTTCTCGCCCGCCGCGAGCGGCGCGCCGACGGAATGCACGCACGGCACGAACTCGCCGTCTTCGCCCAGCACGTCGTACACTTTGCGGCCCATACGCGTCATGATGCGCATGTTGGTCACCACGTACGGACTGTCGCTCAACTCGACACCAATGTGCGCGATCGGCGAACCGAGCGGGCCCATTGAAAACGGCACAACGTACATGGTGCGACCGCGCATGGCGCCGTCGAACAGGCCGTCGAGCGTCGCGCGCATTTCGGCGGGTTCCATCCAATTATTGGTGGGGCCGGCATCTTCACGACACTGCGCGCAAATGAAGGTGCGGTCTTCGACACGCGCCACGTCCGACGGATCGGACCATGCGAGATAAGAATTGGGACGTTTGGCGGGATTGAGCTTCTTGAGGGTGCCGGCCTCGACCATCTGGGCGCAGAGGCGGTCGTATTCCTCCTGTGAACCGTCGCACCATACGATCCTATCGGGCCTGGTCATGGCGGCAACGCGCTGGACCCAGTCGATCAATTTTCGGTGCTTGACCCACGAGGGCGCCGCTGCGGACACCTCGACGTTGGGCTGTCCTTCGAATGAGGGATGATTCATCGACTTGTCTCCGTTTTGAAAGCAATAGAAAAACGGTACAAGCCCAGAGACGCTGCATGCGAGAGGCGTTCAATTCGTCGCGACGGCATTTCTACAAGCCGACGCGGTACTGTGCAGGTCATCGTGGGCCACACAGCCCGTTGCGCGGAGGCGCCGATACACCGTTTTGCCGACGGCTTGTCTGCAACCGTCTGTAAAGCGGCTTGCCTCAACACGCAACAAACTGTTAAAAACGATGTCAATCGGCCTTACCGTGGCGCTTCCGTTCTTCGCGGCAGCTTCTACAGTAAGGCATTCAGCCAGACCGGCATGTGACCTGGGTCACATGGTGGGACAGTCAGCATAACACTCCGTTCCGCACCGCTATGGTGCGTCGCAAGACACATACCATGAAGATTGCCATCCTCGACGATTACCAGGACGCCGTCCGCAAGCTCGATTGCTTTCAACTACTGGCCGACCACGAGGTCAAAGTTTTCAACAACACGGTACGCGGTCTCGGTCAACTGGCGAGCCGTCTTTCCGAAGTCGACGCCCTCGTCCTGATTCGCGAACGTACCCGCATCAGCTCGCAATTACTCGACAAGTTGCCGCGTTTGCGCATGATCAGTCAGACTGGCAAGGTCTCCAGCCACATCGACCTGGCGGCCTGTACCGAGCGCGGCATCGCCGTGCTGGAAGGCAGCGGCTCGCCGATCGCGCCGGCCGAGTTGACCTGGGCACTCATCATGGCGGCTCAGCGACGGATTCCGCAATACGTAGCAAACCTTAAGCAAGGGGCCTGGCAGCAGTCCGGTTTGAAGACGTCGGCGCTGCCGCCGAACTTCGGGTTGGGCCAGGTGTTGCGCGGTCAAACGCTGGGAATTTGGGGTTACGGCAAGATCGGCCGCCTGCTTGCCGGCTACGGCAAGGCGTTCGGTATGAACGTGCTGATCTGGGGGCGCGAGCATTCGCGCGAAGCGGCGCGCGCTGACGGATATAGCGTGGCCGAGAGCCGCGAAGCGCTGTTCGAGCAGAGCGACGTGTTGTCGTTGCATCTGCGTCTGCACGACGACACGCGCGGCATCGTCAAGCAGGAAGATCTGATGCGGATGAAGCCGACCGCATTGCTTGTAAACACCAGCCGCGCTGAATTGCTCGACGAAAACGCGCTGGTGAACGCGCTGTCGCACAACCGTCCGGGGATGGTCGCGATCGATGTCTACGAAAGCGAGCCGATTCTGCAAGGCTACAGCCTGCTGCGCATGGAAAATGTGATTTGCACGCCGCACATTGGCTACGTGGAACGCGAGAGCTACGAGTTGTATTTCACCGCGGCGTTCCAGAACATTCTGGCTTTCGACGCCGGCGATACGTCCAGCGTCGCGAATCCGGAAGCCTTGCAGGGCGGGCGGCGGCGTTAATCTTCGGCGCCGCGGCGCCGTTGCTCCTCCAGGCTCAGCGCGCTTCGTGCGCGCCGGCTTCCAGCAGATCGGGCACACGCTCGAGAAAGGTCTCACCATCGGTTCGGCCGAGGTTGTACGCGTGCACCATCTGCGACGGGCTCGTGTAATCCCAACTCGAAATCGGCACCTTGCGCGACGGCTGCACATACAGCCGTTGCTGCACGCCGTGCGGCACGACGAACATCTGCGGCCGCGGGTAAAGACGCGTGACCATGACCAGCACGTTGCCGGGCGCTTCTGCGTCGAGCGCACCGACCGGCACGTTGTCAACCATTCCGCCATCCAGCACCGGCCGGCCATTGCGTCGCAAAACCGGCGTGAACGGTGGCGTACTCGAGGATTGCAGAATCAGATCGGCGAGATCCTCGACTGTCGCGCAATCCTGCGCGCGCACGAATTCCGGATGAAAACCGAGCGTCTGACCCAGCGTTGGATGCAGCGTTTTCCGCACGTATTTCTCAATGTTGTACGCAATCAGGCCGGCGGCGACCGCGCTTCGCGCGCCGAGCCAGCGCGGCAGGTGCGATACGCCGATACGGATTTCGGGCGCGTCGGCAAGCGTGGAGAATTTGTCGCTGTAGATGTCCAGTAGTGCCTGCCGGTAGATCCGGTAATGCGGAAAAACCGATTCGCCGCGCAGCAGATTGCCCCAGTACGCGTTGCGCGTATTGTTGCGCAGCGCGCCTTCGTAATAGCGCATGACCCAGTCGGAATCGCGCGTGTAAAGCATGCACGCAGTAGCGGCGCCGGCCGAGATGCCGGTGATGACGCGCGGGCGGATAGCCAGTTCCGGCTGCACCACGTCCCAGAACCCCGCCTGCCACCAACAGCGATTGCCGCCGCCAGCGAATACGACCTGATCGAACATCTTGGCTTTTTCCTCTAATACAGCTTGCGAGCCCGTTTGGGCCTCAGTCGAGCAGCGCGTAGGTGGTGGTGGCGTGGACGGCCATGTTGCCGGCTTCGTCGAATAACTCGACTTCACCGAACACAAGATTGCGGCCCATGCGCAGCACGCGCGCGGTGATCAGGACGTCACCGTTGCGGACCGCACGCATGAAACTGATGTTGAGCGACACCGTGCTCATCGGCTTGAAGCCGCCGAGCGCGGCCGAGATGGCGACGATCATCGCCGTGTCGGCGGCCGCCATGAATACTTGCCCGCAGATCACACCGCCCGAATGACGCAGGCCGCCGGAAAACGGCAGACGCAAGGTCGCGCTTTCTTCGTCGACCTTGACCGGGGTCAGCGTGAGCGCACGGACCCAGGGCGCAAGGATGCGGTCCAGCAATTCGTTAATCTCTTTGTCATCCATGGCGGTCCCCCGGTCGAACGCCGCGCGAGGCTTCGAGCGGCAAGTATCCGCGACATGATACCGGGACGGTGATCCCTATGCCTTCAAGGCGCCTGACGACTGCGAGCTGCGAATGTGAGGCCCTCCGCTCCGGAATTTTTAAGAAATCTGCTAAAGGGGCTTGGCAATCTCGGAAAGTTTCGGCATAATTTCGCTTCTGTTGGGGGCGTTAGCTCAGTTGGTAGAGCAGCGGACTCTTAATCCGTAGGTCGAGTGTTCGAGTCACTCACGCCCCACCAAAGAATTCAAGGGCTTAGCGAATGCTAAGCCCTTTTTCTTTGCCCGAAATCCGGCAAAGGTTCAACAAAGGTTCAACGGCCCAAAAATACCCCTTCAAAGGGTCAACGGGTTCAACCAAACCCGCATCCTGACTCCCGCCTTTCGGACACGCACATGTCCTGCCCGCTTGCTCCTATCTGGCGCGCGAGTCAATAGCTGTCCATCCGCGTCCAGTGCCGCCTATTTAAGGCCACTTACATTAGCCCCCCCGTTAATTAAGTCAGGCGTCCATTGTTTAATTAGCATCCGACGGCGATAATCCGCCCATGACTGATGAAACGACGACACATTCCCGACTCGGTCGCTTTGTGCAGACTACCGTCGGCGGGGAGACCATACGTGCCTTCGTCCCGCCACGCCTGCCTCCCGAACCGCCCATCGATGTCATGAGCCTGCTGGACAAGCTAAGTCTTGCCGAGCGCGCGCTGGGGCGACTGGACGGCATCACAATGCTTCTCCCCCGCCAAGAGCTCTTCCTCTACATGTACGTACGTAAGGAAGCCGTTTTGTCGTCGCAGATCGAAGGTACGCAGTCCACCCTAACGGATCTTCTGCGCTTCGAGACTGAGGCGCAGGCTGGTCAACCGGTCGACGATATCCGCGAAGTCTCGAACTACGTGGACGCGATGATGTACGGTCTGGACAGGCTGCGTGATCTACCCCTGTCACTTCGCCTGATTCGCGAGATGCACGCCCGCCTGTTGCAAGGTGGTCGTGGCGGGACCAAGAGCCCAGGGGAATTCAGGAGATCACAGAACTGGATTGGCGGTACCCGCCCGGGAAATGCGCTGTACGTGCCCCCACCAGTCAACGAATTGAGCCACTGCCTGGATGCGCTCGAAAAATTTATGCACGATGAAGGCACACGTCTACCCGCACTTATCAGGGCCGGACTCCTCCATGTACAGTTCGAGACCATTCATCCGTTCCTTGATGGCAATGGCCGGATCGGTCGCCTGCTTGTTACTCTTTACCTCAACGTCCACGGGGTGTTGCGGTCCCCGCTGCTATATCTCAGCCTGTATCTCAAGACACATCGCGCGGATTACTACCGGCTCCTTCAGGAAGTTCGCGAACGCGGGGCCTGGGAACCTTGGCTCGAGTTTTTCCTCACCGGCGTTGCGGAAACGGCTAATCAGGCATTCGAAGCCGCTACACGGATCGTCAGCCTGTTCAAGGAAGATCGGGAACGCATCACGACCGAAAGCGACCGTGCGGGATCGGCGCTACGCGTTCATGATCTCCTGCAGGAAAATCCGTTCCTTACCGCAAACATTCTCGTTGATCGTACGGGGCTATCGGCCCCGACCATCAACGCTGCACTTGCCGATCTCGAGCGGCTTGGCGTTGTGGAGGAAGTGACCGGTCGGCGACGCGGGCGCGTGTTCGGTTATCGCCGGTATCTCGCCATTCTCGGCGAGGGTACTGATCCCCTCCCCGCGCCCAACGCGACCGCCGACTAGGTCGCCCTGCGGCCAAACTGGCTACACAAGCTTGGGCTTCGGTCGCTGGCGTCTGCGGCCCCTTTCGTAATAGGTCGGCGATCTTGATCAGTTCCTCGCCTTCTGCCTCCACGGCGACGATGCTCGTGGAATGACGCGTCGCCGTGACCTTCGCATACTGGAAAAGAAGCTCGAAGGCCTCGATTGCCATCAGCCCCTTTTTTCCGGGGGACACCTCAAATGGCAGCTAGCTAAGTAGGCTGTCGCCGCCGCGGGCGACGGGATCAATTGTCACGGACGGAATAACAGTTGTGCGGGCTTGATCTTGACACTGATCGCGGCCGACGGGCAGCCAGCCAGCGCGACCAGCGCCGGGCACGCCAGCAGCAGGAGTGCGCTGCGGAACCGCGGGCAGGAAGGCCGCGCGGCTGACTCCGGCAGTGACAATCGGGACATAGCGCAGAACAGGCGACAAAGGCGAGTTGGGACGCATGGCCCTTGGTGAAGCGCGCCCATGATGGTGCCCTCTGGATTGCTTTTCGTGCGGCTTCGCACTACGCATCTAGGCGTTTGCGGCACGCATCTGCGGGCAAGCTATCTGGGGTGATTGCCCGCGCCCGTGCGTCCACGCACGGGCGGCACCGGAGCAGTACACCCCGGTACGCCTTTCAGCGGCGGGTTTGTGCCACCCTGTAGTGATCGATTTTCAAAGTGCGGCTGGCGCCACAGTCGTGCTACTACGTGGCAACGTTTGTGCGACTGACGTCGGGCCAGATGTCGCACGTGTCCCAGCCCGGCCAGTTCCAGACGTTCATCATCCGGACAGCGGAGACGTTCAAACGGCTGGCCGCTGCCGAAACGGGCCGTTCTTAGTTGGCTACCCACACCTCCTGACGGCGCCTCATGCCCTTCCCTTTATTGATCTTCCGCCACCGCTCGGGTATCCGGGAAACTCGTGTAGCCGGTCAGGTAGTAACAGTTCGCCCCCGCTTTTCGCTTCCGAAAGCCTGCCCCCGAACCGGGATCGATCCGGGCCAGAAATTGTGTAGCCACCAGGAGTGCATTCGCTGCGGGAATGTTGCGTTCAGAAACGCCGGTTTTTTCAAAAATCGTCTCGAACGCGGCCTCCGAGTACAGGTGACTCCGGTCGCGGATGAACGCGTAGTAGTAGTAGAGCTTGAGCGCGTCCAGCTCGCACCGGCTGCGAAGGTGCATCTGTACCAGCGGTCGGAAACTGTCGCCACCGCCGGAAACCAGCGCTTTCCCGGGCAGCTTGGCAAATTGCCTGTGTGACGATCCAAGCAGCGCATAGTCACTCGCCCTGGCGTTTCCCAGACGTTCGATCATCCGTTTCTCGACGAGGACCGACAGCCCGTTTGAGACCAGTTTTCTTGACAGCCCCGCCATCACCTCAAAATCGTCGTAGGTGAGATGTGCAACCGTATCCTCGGCGGGAGACAGCGAAGGATCGGCTGGCACCCTAGTCACCAGGTCTTTGAGCTGATGTTTTGCCTCGGAGGCGAGGTGACAGATGACGAAATACAGCATCAGCGCCGCCGTGCCCGCCGCCCTCTCCGTGCGCCACGTAAAGCTCTTGAGCCGTTCGTCCCCGCACCAATCGACGGGCATCTTTGACCACGGTTTCACCTTCATCCCTTGCTCCCATGCGTCACCATGAGTCCAATCACCACCAGCGCAATGATGATGGCGATGATCTGCAACAGCGGCATAAGGGCGGCGGACTTGTCCGCCAGGAGTTCAATGGATTCAGCAATCGTTTTGATTAGTTCGCTCATGGGAGCCTCAACCGGAACTGGGACACACAGCGAATTTTTAACTATCCCACAAACTTCTTTCTAGATGGAGGTGCACGCAATATACATTCGATTCCTTTATAAGTAGTTGAAATTAAAAAAATAATTCATATTTTATCTAGTTTATAGGCCCACCGAGTTAGTTCACGAACGCCCAGTTTTCCTCCGTCCGGGCCCGTTCCGGGGGCGTCAGCCCCCTTCAGGGCATGGACCCTGCCTCGCGCGCCCGAATGCCATGCATTCAGACTATTGACATGGTTATGCGATTGTGATAGTGTTCCCCCAATCCTTTCGAGACTGTCACTTCGCTGTGAGTCTCCAAGGGTGTCCGAGTGGTTTATGGTGCCAGCCTGCGAAGCTGGTACAGGTGAAAGCCTGTCGTGGGTTCGAATCCCATCCCTTCCGCAAAGGGCCCTGTCAAGTGAGCATTTTGTGTTCTCCTGACAGGGCCCTTTGCGGTTTACTCCTCCCGAACCTTCCATGTACGTGTCTTGGCCAGCCCGAATACCTCGAAAGTGCCGGCCGCGCAGTCGCGTTCCAGTTTTTCGATGTGCGTGAGGCGTATTCAGCCGAAAAACCCGCGCTCCGTGAGCGGCGAACCGGTAACATGAACCCGGACCTCCCGCTTTCCCGTGACGGTCGCATTCAGCAGCGTGAGCAGACTGCCGTCCTTGCTGAGGATACTGAAAATGAGCAATGCTAAACGCAAGGCCGAGGCGAGAGCCGAAGCGCTGCGCGTGGCCGGCGAAGAGCTGGGCATCGACACAGCGAGTGCGGACGATGAAGCGCTTGATCTGCTGCTAGATTGCGGCGCGGACCACCTGCGGGACTGGAACATCCCCGTCCCCGAGAATTGGCTGGGAGGCGCGAGCGCGTCGTAACACGACAGTGCATAGAACCCGGCTCACGCGAGCCGGTTTTTTTACGCTACCCTACTTTCCTTGACGTTGTGCGCCCCGTCCTATCGTTCGGTTAGCGGCGTGGCGGTCAATGGCTTAAAAATGCCGCATGTCGCGCAATCCGTTTACGCTGGTCGACGCCGACTGGCCCTTATACCCCATAAGCGCCGCTTTGGTCAGACGGGATCGAACGACCGTAACGGGTCGACCTCGGGCTGCCGCATCAGGTAGTAAGCCGACCACTTCGAGCCGTTCGCATCGGCAATTCGAAAGATTGTCACCATTGGCACATGTTGCGTACCTTCGCGTCCCCGGATACTGGATGCGGCAACGTGAACGGCATATCCGAACAGTCGGAAACACGCCTAAAAGCGAACAACGACGCGAGCGGCCGGTCGTTGCGCCCGTGTCCATGCCCAGCCCAGTCCATATAACATCGCGCCCATCGCGCCGACGAAGAAGCCGACCGGCCAGTCCGACACATACGACAGTGCGATGGCAACCCAGACGGTCACGAGCGAAAACACGACAGAAAGGAATACCGCAGGTCCTGGACGGCTACAGCACGACCGGGCGGCACACGCCGGCCCCACCATCAGACTGAACACCAGCAGGGCACCCACTACGGGCAATGCCATGGCTGTGGCGAGCGCCAGGATAGCGAGAAACGCGAATTCGACCCACTGGCTCGATACCCCCTGCGCCTCGATCAGTTCGGCCGACACCGAGCCGAGCAGCAGCGGACGGAACAGCAACGCGACGAGCACCAGACACGCCGCGCTGATCAGTGCGACTGCCAGCAGATCGCTGTCGCTCACGCCCAGTACTTCACCGAAGAGCAGCGCATAGACCGCCTGCGAGTACTCGGTTGTCGTGCTTAAAAATAGCGCGCCGAGACCCAGCAGCATCATAAGACACAGGGCTGTCGCCACCTCATGCCGGCCGCGGCGCCCCAGCCAGGCGATGCCCACGACACCAGCAGCAGCGGCCATGACCAGGCCCACGAGTGGATTGACGCCCAGCAGGCTCGCCGCCGCCGCGCCCGGAAACGTACCGAGCGGCAACGCATGCGCTGCGAACGACGCGCCCCTGACCACCACGAAGAAGCCAACGCAGCCCGCGACCACAGCCACGATCGTCGCCACGAGCCAGGTATTGATCATGAAGCTCGCGAACATCGTCAGACCTCCGCCTGTGAGGGCGCGCCGAACCCGGTGTTCACGTCCCGGCCGCGCCCGGTGTTCCGCGTCCACCAGCCAGCGGCGACATAGAACACAAAAATGAGTGTGACCACAAAGAAGCTCACCGGCCAGCCGTGGCCCGGCGTCCAGTAGTAGCTGTCCCAAGCGAGCAGGATGCCAAGCCAGGTCACGAGCAGCCCGATCAGCGCGGACAGGAGGACCGCCCATCCCGGGCGCTTCACCATGCGCAGCGCAATCGCTGCCGGTCCGATCAGCAGCGCGGTCGACAGGATGGCACCCACCGTAATGGCGGAGAGCGAAACCGCCAGTGCCAGGGCGAGCAGATGCAGCAGGCTCACGAGCCGTACATGGACGCCCTGGACAGCAGCGAGTTCGGGATCGACTGAACTTAGCAGCAACGGGCGGTAGAGCGCTGCAATCAGGATCAGCGAACCGGCCCCGACGGCAAGCGCCGGCGCGATGATTGACGCGGGAATGGCAAACATCGAACCGAACATCACCGTGATGGCGGCACCCGTCGTGCTGTGCGAGGTGACATCGAGATACAGGAAGAGCGCAGTCAGCCCCAGCCCCGCACCGAGCACGACGCCGGTCACGAGATCGCGCTCACGCGCCCGCCGGATCCGTACCAGCTCCATACCCGTGGCCGCCAGCACCGCCATGACGAGAAAACCCAGCAGCGGATTGACGCCCAGCAGGAACGATGCCGCGCCGCCTGCGCTACTCACATCCGCGAGCGCATGCCCGGCAAAGGACTGCCCCCGCATCACCGTAAAGACACCGATCACGGCCGACACGAGCGCCGCACCGCCGCCCACTACGATCGCCGTATGCACGGGACCGCTCGTCAGGAAACCTGGCCCGACAATCGATGTGAAGAAAATGTCCGCGACCGTCATGGAATCCGCGCCACATGAACGGGATCGTGCGGGTGCTGCGCACGGCTTTTATCCGGACTGCCCGCTGCGATGACGAGCACACGGCCATGCACCCGGACGACATCGATGTGGTAGCCGTACAGCCTGCCCAGCACCTCGCTGCGCACCACCTCCTGCGTGGACCCGCTCGCCGCATGTCCGTTGGCGAGATACACGATGCGGTCCATCACCGGCAGCAGCGGGTTCATGTCGTGAGCCGACAGCAGCACGGCAATCCCCTGTTCCACGCACAACCGGTGCAGCAGCCCGACAATGCCCGCGACGCTGCGCACGTCGAGGCTGGCAAGCGGCTCGTCAAGCAGCAGCAGGCGCGGTTTGCGAATCAGCGCATGTCCGATCAGTACCCGCTGCTGCTGGCCACCGGAGAGGTCGCCCATACGCTGGTCGGCGAAGGACTGGGCCTCCACCGCCTGCAGTGTTGACTCGACTGCCTCGCGGCGCCTGCGCGAAGGCAGCGGCAGCCCGATACGTCGCCCGTCAAGGCCCAGGGCAACCAGGTCGCGGGCCCGCAGCGGCAGGTACGGGTCCAGCACGATCTGCTGCGGCACATAGCCGATGGATGCCCGACCGCCCGCTCCGTTGATGCGGATACGGCCCGCATCGGGCTTCTGGAATCCGAGGATCGTGCGCAGGAGGGTCGTCTTGCCCGATCCATTCGACCCGATCAGCCCGCAGAACTGGCCCGCCTCCATGGTAAAACCCACGCCATGCAGAACGGTATGCCCGGGGAACGAGACACTCACACCCTCGACAACCAGCACCTCACTCCCGTGACACATGCCGTTATTTCCCTGCGTGCAGCACTTCGGTCGACCCCTTGCCTGTCACAGCCCTGTCGAGGGCGTTGACCTCAGCCACCATCCACGACTGGTACGTGAAGCCCGGTGTCGGCATGGTCTCGTAGACACCCACGACCGGGATGCCATTCTTCTTCGCCAGCGCAAGGAACGACTGCGTGAGTGCATCCGTGACCTGCTGGTTATAGACGAACACCTTCACCTTGTGGTCCGTGAACAGGGCGTTCTGCTTCGTCACGTCCTGCGGCGACGGGTCGGTGCCGTTCATGATGGCCGCCTGCATGCTGTAGGGCGTCTGGATGTCGATGCCTGCCGCCTCCAGCATGTAGTCCGCAACGGGCTCCGTCACGGCAACGGGAGTACCCGCGTGATGGGCCTTGAACGCAGCAATCGCCGCAAGCCAGGGCTTGAGCGACGCATCGAACTTCTTCGCGTTGGCCTGGAAGTAGCCCGCCTGCGCTGGATCCAGCGCGGCAAGGTCCGCCGCAATCTCCTTTGCGACGGCCGGCATCGTCTTCGGGTCGTACCACAGATGCGGGTTCGGCGTGCTGTCGGACAGACCGAGCAGGTGCTGGACGTCGATCACCTTGCGTCTGGCATTCGGTGCCGCTGCGATGATCTTGTCGGCCCAGGCGTCGTATCCGACGCCGTTCTTGACCACAAGGTCAGCGGACGCGATTTCGCCTGCTACCTTCGGGTTGACCTCGAACGTATGCGGATCGGTGTTCGGATCCGTCTCGATCGCCGTCACCTGGACGTACTGGCCACCAATCTGCGAAATGACATCCGCATATTCGTTCTCGACGCCGATCGCCTTGATCACGGCCGGGGCCGCCGACGCCGTGTTGACACAGCCAAGAAGTACGGCTGCAGCGATCACCGCGTGGGAAAGGGCCGGTATCCGGGCCTTCGCCGCAGTCGCGTGCAACAGGTGACGCCGGGTCATATTCGCATCGATCTCGTGGTTTTCTTTCATCTGGTTTTCCTTTCGTCAGGGGTTATGGCCACCTAAATGAAATGATATAACATTACATATACAGAGAACACTTTTTAACTCTCACGAGTCCAGGAGCTACCATGCAAGCCCCCGCCGAACTGTCGCGTATCCCCGTCACCATCCTCACCGGTTTCCTGGGTGCCGGCAAAACCACCCTGCTCAACCGGATTCTTACCGAGCACCATGGTGGCCGGGTTGCCGTCATCGAGAACGAATTCGGCGAAGCCGGCATCGACAACGAACTGCTGGTCCAGGACGGCAACGAGCAGATCATCGAGATGAACAACGGCTGCATCTGCTGCACCGTGCGCGGCGACCTCGTGCGGATCCTCTCGACGCTTGCGGCCCGGCGGGACGCGGGTGAACTCGGCTTCGACCGTGTGATTGTGGAGACCACGGGTCTTGCCGATCCCGCACCCGTTGCCCAGACTTTCTTCGCCGACGAGGCCGTGCAGGAGCGGTACCTGCTCGACGCCATCGTCACCGTCGTTGACGCCCGCCACGGTGCCGACCAGCTCGACGAGCATCATGAAGCCCAGGAACAGGTCGGGTTCGCCGACCGTATCCTGGTCTCGAAAGCGGACCTCGCCGGCGAAGCCCAAACCCAGGCGCTGATGCAGCGGCTGCGACAGATGAACCCGCGCGCGCCCATCCGCGAGTCACACTTTGGCAAGACCGATCTCACCCAGCTGCTGGACACCCGCAGTTTCGACCTCGATGCGATCGTCGAGATCGAGCCGGACTTCCTGCAGGACGTTTCGCACACGCACGATGACGACGTGACGTCGTTCGTCTACCGCAACACCGCGCCGCTCGACCAGGAAAAACTCGAAGCCTTCTTCAGCACCATCGTGACGATCTACGGTACGTCGATGCTGCGCTACAAGGGCGTGCTGAACGTCGCGGGGGCCGACCGGCGCCTTGTCTTCCAGGGCGTCCACATGATCTTCGGCGCCGACCTGGGCACACCGTGGCGGGCGGACGAGCGCCGCGAAACGAAGATCGTTTTCATCGGCAAACAGCTCCCGGTAGAAGTCTTCAAGGCGGGGCTCGACGGTTGCGTGTAGATCGGACGGCTCGCCGGGAGACCGGTGGTCCATCGGTCATGCGGGTAGCGTGCCAGCCAACAGACCTTAAGCCCGCGCACTCCGTATCAGCGAGACGAGGCATGCGCCACAGGGGAGCGAGGTGATGATACTGATCCGCAAACCGTCAAGGGCGGCCAGCATGCGCATCCTGATATCTCGCCAGACCGGCCGCGCACCGTCCGTCGGGCAGCTTCCCAAGGCCGGGATGCCTTCGTCGGTTTCGCTCCACGTCCCGTTGGCCGTCCGAACGATGACCCGAAGTCGCTGCGCGGGTCAGGGCTCCGAAAAAGTTGTCCACCAGGTCTTATTTCGGGATGCAGTCTGAACGGATCGCTGAGCTCGGCCGTGTCGTCCAACGCTGAATAGGCCCACTATCGTTTACAGCTTTCATCATATAGATGTAAACGTAGTAGCAGTTAACAAGGCCGCCTTTATTATGTGGAAAACCGCGAATAATCGCTGTGAATCAAGGTTTTAGGAACTTTAGAACTCTGAGGATTCTTTGGGAACATCGAACATGAGCCAAGGATAAGTTTACGGGGCGCAGAACAAACGACAGGTTATGCAGATTCCGCCCACAGTTAGCCAAGGTGATGTACAGGAGTTAGCCACAACCATCTGTGGATAACCTCCACGTCCTGTCGACTGATTGCCGGCATGGTTTCCGCTGAGAAAGATGGTGTGTGGTCATCGCTACACGTTGACGTCCTGGTCGCGCCTGCCGTCATCAGTCAGACCCAAGCCACCCTTGCTGTCAACGGGGTGGCTCACGCGACGAGACGCACGGATGCCGGACCTTCCTGGCGGCGACGACGCAGGCTCGGGACGGAAGGCGTTTCACCCGGCAGGTGATGAGGACTGTGCCGATCCTGCGACATGAGCACGTCATGAGCGCAGACCGCCGTCCTGACTTCGTGCAGCCACGGCAAGGACGGATTGCCTGTAGGATGCACGTATGGAAAAGCACGACGGCGAGCTACGAGGTGGGGAGTGGACTTACCGAGCTGAAACAAATTAATCAAAAGTCCGCGCTTCGAAAGACACGCGATCGTGCGGATTCTATGGGGCAGCGCTTGCGCTGCCCCGTTTCGCACATCGTGAGATTTTCAGCGAGCCGTGACCGGAGTGAAAATGACTGACACGTCCAGATCCCGGTGCGCGCCGTTCGCATCATTTACCTGGTGCAGAATCTGTAGCGGCTGACCAACGCGGTCCAGCACGCTAGAGCCGTCAGAATCACTCGCCCATGACGCCTCGGAGATATTCCCGCACTTGCCCGAGTTGAAGTCGTGATACCCGAGGAGCTTGCTTGCGGCAACGTCCTGCTCGAACCCGACCTGACCGTTCTTCGAGTACAGCAACGGTGTGATCTTCACCACAACTCCGTCGTGGATGTCGCGAGGTGCGGGGTTCAGCGTGCAGGGGCCATCATACTTCATCGATTTATGGACACCGGATAGATTACTGAATGTCGCCGTTTGCCGAATATCTACATCCTTTTCCTGCGTGAACGACCCGTAGAACGAAGACGTAACCTTGACGGTCACGTGAACCTGCTGGTCGGTCGATTCAGCAGGATTCGACGACTGCTGCGCAAAGGCTGCGACGGGAGGAAGCGCGGCAAGAGCTACTGCCGAAAACAGAAATTTCACAAGCACCTCACTATCTGGGTTTTCGATGAACTGCATACCGGTTTACGACAGTATTACTTCCAGATTTAGGCATATTCGGTAAAAAATGGCGCGTGGGTTATTAAAAATATATACGTAACGCATATCGAAATGATGATAACCAGCGAGAATACCGTCGAGAATTTTTGTGTGTAGGGAAAAGGAAATGCGCAAAGATTTCCCAAAGGTGAACCTGCTTTGCCGACCAGACACCAAGATTCATTTACTTTGGGAACTTCCAAAAGGACAGAAAATGACGGCTCGGAAATTCGAGTGGATGGCATCGGCGCAAAATCACTGTCCTTGCCATGATTAAATGCTATGCCGTCTTTGTCGACCGAGCGTAGCTATCAATGTTCCGTCGGACTGCTGCGTGTGCTTTCCGCGGCACCATCGCTGCGTGAGTTGATAATCCGCCCCGCAAGTGCGCCCGCACTCATAGCAGACGCCAACAGGGACTGGCATGTGGGACGCTACTGCCGTCCCATCGCAGTAACACCTATCGACAATTTTCATATGCTAATGCCGCCCGAAACCCGGCTTCGCAATATCGTCACGATGTTTGTTTATGGGCGATCCTTCCTGCTGCGGCACGAGCCAGACGCGACCGCGGCATGCTGACCGGTGCGAAAGCATGTTGGCACGTCTTCTCAATCAGGAGAGAGGCGTGTGTTTTGTTCGCTCTCGCCAGCAACTCCACTTCCTGCTTGCGCTGAAATAACTGGGCACCGGCACTTCGGCGAAGCAGCGCGTGGACGACCTGGATTATGAGCGTGCCGCAGCTTTGTGACCATATTCGGCAAGGCACCTGGGACCTCGCCGGGTCGCTACATGGCGGACAGACGCATGTGGGGCCCGTGACTGAAACTAACAACCTCTCACTAGCGCACATATCCGGCGGACGAATGTAGAACGCCGCGCCTGAACAACCTGTTGAGGGGCTCGGAGAAATATCGGAAGACGATTTGGGCGACAAGTGCGGCGGCGGCCAGATAAAACACCAGCCAGAGCGGCTTCGCATACAGCCCGACGTACTGGCGCGTTACGTATTCATGCAAGATGCCGAGCACGACAATGTGGAGCAGTTGAAGCTCATAGCTGCGCTGTCCGAACCAGCGGATTCGAAAGGCCGACGGCTTCGCGTTCGACTTCCAAATTACCTGTGCTCGGCGATATGTATCGATCAGGCTCGGGTCTTTGCCGCAAAAATCGAAATTCCCGATGCACCCTACCGTCGAAGACACAATGCCGTCATGCCCGTCTTTCCAGGCGGGCGAGCGCGATGGTTCCGGCGATCATCAGCACAGCCGCCAGCGCGAAGCCAAGCATTGGGGTGGCGGCTGTCCATACCGTGCCGACGATCGCGCTTGAAACGAATTTTGTCGTACCGTTCACGGTGCCGAGCGCACCATAGCTGATGGCGAGCGTATCGGGCTGGACCATTTCCGCAGTGACCGTCGATTCCAGCGCTTCCTGCACGGCGACATACAGCCCGGCGACCAGAAAAATACCTGCCAGCAAAGGCACGCTGTCGATGTGCCACCAGAACGCGAGCGCCATCAGCGCTGCCGTGAGCGCGCCCAGCACGTACCCCGCAACCAGCACGGGGAGATGGCCGGTCCGGTCGGCTGCCACGCCCACCGGATACGAGACCGCAACCTGAACGACATTGCGCCACACGTAAAGCAGGCCCGCCACCTGTGCGGCCTCGATCGTGCCGAGTCTCGGTGTGAGCAGGGTCGTCGCGGCCAGAATCAGCAGGCTGTGGGAGAAATCGCCGATGCCGAAAATGCCAACGGCCCCGAGATAGCGCCTGAACCGCCGTGGCAAGGTGCGCAGCGAGCTGAAAAATCTGAGCGCCGGATTCGACGAACGCTCTGGGTCCCTGACCAGTGTCAGAAACGCCAGCACGGCCAGCACGCCTGGAATCACCGAGGCCCACAGGGCCAGACGGAACGGGCCTGTGGCGCCGAGCCAGGGCAATGCCTTTGCCCAGCCCAGCAACGCGACGCCGAGCAACGGGCCGAGCACGGCACCGATCGTATCGGCCGCCCGGTGAAAGCCGAACGCCCGGCCGCGCGTTGCCGGCGACACGGCCTGAATCACGATCGCATCGCGCAGCGGGCCGCGCAGTCCCTTGCCAAACCACGACACGATGCGTCCAAGCAGCAGCAAGGGCCAGCCCGCCGCCAGCGCGATCAGCACCTGTCCGACCGGTGTCAGGCCATAGCCGAGCAAAACCAGCAGCTTGCGATGCCCCAGCCGGTCGGCGATGTAGCCCGAGACCATCTTCGTGAATGCGGCCACGGCATCGGCAATGCCTTCGATGATGCCCAGCATGGCGGCTGGAACGCCGAGTACGGCCAGAAAGCCGGGCAGGATAACAGTCGTTGTCTCATAGCAGAAATCGCCAAGCGCACTCGTAATCCCCGCGCCCGCCACGGTGCGGTTAAGCCAATTTTTTGGCGACTCGGCGGGTACTGCAGTCGCAGCGACTTCGTTGTTTTCACTCATGTCGTGATCCCTTCTCTTCGCCTGTTCGCTACCGACACGTGGAGTCAGCGGCATCAGATACGGTAGGTGGCGATCCTGGCGGTCGTGGCCCTCGTGCCTGCCCATGACTACAACTCGAATGTCGCGAGCACGGGGCAATGGTCGGAGGCCGTGTCGGTGATGCTGTTGCGGATGACCTGATAACTGCGGGCCTTCGCGGCGAGCCCGCTGGACGCCAGCAGGTAGTCGCAGCGCATGGTGGCGAACTCGGCATCGCGGTAGGCCGCTGTGGGAACCGTCGGGACACCGGCCGCGTCCAGTTCCTGGCCGAGGTCGACCCAGCCGGCCGCTTCCAGATGCGCGAGCACGCTGCGGTCGATGCCCTGCAGGTCGTCGGCCACATAGCGGGCACGGTGGTGCGGCGCAAGTGCGGCCCAGTCCTCCGGCTCGGAGTCATGCGGCGAAGCGGAATTGAAGTCACCCGTGACGAGCGTCAGTCGCTCGGGGGCAGCATGGACAGCCAGATAGGCGGCTTCCCGGCGGCGAATCTCCGGCCCGTTCGGGCGCAGATGGGCGCTGATGAAGGTGACGGGCAGTTCGCTGCCGGGGACCGCGACCCGCAGTGTCGCGAGCGTGTGATGGAAGTTTGCACCGTCGGCCTCGAAGCCCAACGGGCGCAGCGGCTCGCGAATGAAGATGGCGATGTTCTGGCCAGTGCGCGGTGCAACAGCCAGAAAGCCGCGCATGGCAATCTGCTGTTCGAGCGCGTGGAGCCACGCACCGCCGTTCGCATCGAAGCCCTTTGCTTCCTGCATCAGGAAGACGTCGGGCCGAAGATCGTTGATCAGCCCGACCTGAGCCTGCGCGCGGCGATCATCGCCGCCGTCGCGGCCGGCGAACAGGGTGTTGTAGGTAAGAACGGTCAATGTGGTCATGGCGAGCCTGCTGTTTGTTATTGCGGTCGGGGTGGCGTGAGGTGGTTTTCGTCGTGTGCCTCGAAAACACGCTGGGCATAGGTGTCGAGCAACGCTTCGCATTCCTTCAGCCGTGTGGCGGCTTCGGCAGCCAGGGGCGCGCCGTAGAAGTCGAGCTTCACGATCTTCTCCAGCCACGACTCGAGCTTCCTGAAATCGACGTCGTTTTCCTCAAGCTCCGCATAGGTGAAGTGGCTGTCTGCAGTCTCTTTCGCAATCTCCGCCTCGAAATCCCTGCACTTGTCGAGGAATTCGACGTACTCCTCGTTGCGATCCGCCTTGAAGCGGCCGACGACCTTTTCCTCCTGCCCCCGATCGAGGGCGACGGTCTCGAGCAGGACAGACTCGCCCGACATCCCGTCGATCTCGTTTTCGATGATCTTGAGGCGGCGGATATGGTCGTCCGTCCTGGGCAGCAGGCAGACGCCGCTTTGCAGATAGACCGCACCCATGCCCTTGAGCTTGCGCCAGAGCGCAACGCGTTTCCTGGCGGGTTCGGCGGGCACCTTGTAGGTCAGGAGTAACCAGTTCTGAGTGTTCATGCCGACGATTCTAAAGTAACCATCGTTACATTACAATAGAACGGGCAGAACGGTAACTTATCTCGAAAATTTTTGTGACATGACAATTTCCCCGGTTGTTCAGGACCATCAAAGGATGGACCATGGCGGAGAGCCGCCGTGGCAGCACGAATTACCGGAATTTGCAGCCTCCATGGCCAGCTGGTGGAACTGCTCAGCAGAAAAAAATATTTCACTTTTTTTGTTACTACGGTTACAAGCATATCCACAATGGAGTGGATCATTGCCATGCTCCGAAGCCCCTCCACGTCCATCCGGGCGGGAGGGCGGCGCCTCCTGAAATCGGCGGGAGGTCGGCATCTTCCCCACGGGGCCTTCCTGTTCTCCCATAGGCGCGGCCGGCCGTATGGCCCTGGCTATAGCCTCTGCCCGAGCGTCCAGCATCGGACGTGAAGTGGCGGCTGAGCCGCTTCGCAGAGGGCGCCACAGCAGCGGATGTCCACGGGGAGACCCTTGTGGACCAGTTCCAGCATGGGCAGGAAACGGAATATCGGGAGTTTCTGCACCTCGCAACGCGGTTGCAGAAAGACATCGAGCAATGGAAACAACAACCCGCAAGAACCTCGGCGCACCGGAGACGCCTGGAAGCGTGCGGAAGTACGCTCGCTGGCTGACTGGCTGATCGCTATTCGTCAGGTTGACTTTTTTCGATGCGCCTTCGGGCGTCATGGCAACGGCCAGCCTGGACGCATCCAACGCCGGAAATCGCCGCATGGGTGTCGAGTCTGCGCCAAGCATTCGGTGACGCGATCATCGACAAGGCTATCCAACGGGGCAAGGCTGGAGAACCCGCCTTCTTCGCCCGGGAAAACCGCCGTCAGGTCGGCACGCCGATTCCCGCGCCAACGAATTCGTGGATGATTGATCGCGCCATTCTTGATCGCCACTTCCGCCACGGATGTAATGGATCCTGTGTCGGCACCGGGCAGCGTTGCCCGACGCGGTAAGATGGCCGGCGTCTGAAGGAGAATGCCTTGTACCGCTGCGTTGCCCTGCTGCTTCTACTGTCAGCTGCGTTTCCTGCCCTGTTCAGCTCGGCGGCTGTACATACGAGTCGCTATGTCGAAGTGGAATCCTCCTGAAGTCCGACTGAAGCCTCGTCCGGCTGGCATGGTCAAGCGGCATGCTCACCGTCCGTCGTCCGCTTGGGCGGCCGTTCGCACGCACCAGCGCCTGGCTGAAATGGCGTCGATGCCTGCGGGAAGTACCGCAGGCACGTCTGGGCGGCAGCCGGCCATCCGGACGCCAGCTATCCCGCCGAAGGCCGGTCCGGACGGACAACCATTTGCGGTCTGAGGTAGCGGAAGCCACTGCAACGGGCGAGGAAATTATCTATATGCGGTGATATTACCGAGCGCCAAACACTTGATTTCAATGACGGATTCTTTAGTAACGTTTTGTGCTGAGAATACCGTCCTAGCCATCAGACGAATGACCAGAAGTGAGCGGGGACTTCGACGGAAAATACCCCACTATCGTAGTCCTCGGAAAACTCATGACCACACGCTGCTCCGCCAACGCTCCAAGTTGCGAACACCTTCATTGGTAGATGCAAATGGCTCGGATCAACCCGCAACGGACCTCCAGATACCGCCTAGCGGACATTCCGCACGATGATCCACAGCGATCTCTCCCGCGGTCGCTGCGTTCCGAGGAAACGCAATCTGTCGCGCGAAGTTAGCTGATTCGATAGTCACAACCTCAACGGCACCGGCCAGCGTTAGTCGAGAAATCGGCTAACTTCAAACTGATCGAGATCAGCATGCATTTTTCCTCCGGCGATCAATGCAGCGATTTCCTGTCCAAATACCGGCGCGAATTTGAATCCGTGTCCCGACAAACCCGCGGCAACAATCAGCCCATCGACGCGCGGATCAACTCCCACGATCGGGTTCCCATCCGGGGTATCGTCAAAAAATGACACCCTGCTGCCAACCGGCGACGCATCCGAAAGCCGGGAAAATCGCTGCGCGGCGCGTTCGCAATATCGCCGGCTCACATCGCCACCCATCTGGGGGCGATGCGCGTCAGGATCGACCGGTCCACTGTCGTCCGGAGCGAGGGAGCCGATCATATAAATGCCAGGGCTATCCGGCCGCAGGTAGAAACCGTGTTTCCTTTCGCTATACCCAGGCAGTTGCGCTTCTTCCGCCTGCGCCTCGATCCTGCAGATGGCCACGCCTTGTCTCGATGCGGTAATGGGCAGATCGGCGCCGCAAGTCGCAGCGAGAGACGCCGCCCAGGGGCCTGCAGCATTGACCAGGACGGCGGCGTCGATCCGGCCGCGATCGGTTTCCACGCCGGTTACCCGCCCATTGAGCGTGTGAATCCGGCACGCGGTGCGGTGCTCGTCGATGACCGCGCCGAACCGCTGCGCGCCCTGCGCGAAAGATTGCGCTGTTGCGCGTGCGTCGCAGTAGCCCGCATCCTGCTCGTATACGGCGCCAGCGAGACCGTCGACCTGGAGGTCGGCGATTAAAGCTCGCATCTGCGTCGGTGAGTAGAGCGCCACGCCGATACCGTCCGATTGCTGCTGATGCACCTGCACACAGGTACGTCCCCACTCGGCTTGTGTCACGCCTGTCAGAAAACCAGTACGCTGGTAGCCGCACTCGCCGTCGAACATCTCGGCCCATTGCCGGTAAATCCGCAAGCCACGCGCCGCGAGTCGAGCCAGCGCGGGGTTCGGATAGTACTGACGGACAATGCCTGGAGAATCGCCGGACGAGCCGGATGCGATTGTCCCGCGCTCCAGCAACCTTACCGTCAAACCGGCCCGCGCGAGATGCCACGCGACGCTGCTTCCGGTCGAGCCGCCACCTATCACCACGACGTCGGCTGTCTCACGCATGGCTTGCCACTCCGGCGAGCGAAAGGCCGGCCGGCAAGCATGGACTGAGCGATTCCAGCGACAGCGGTGAGAACCATGCGCGGCAGTTGCCTTGCATATGCGGTGTCGACACGCAACGCACCTCGCGCCGCAACGGCATTCCTTCATGTCCAAGCGCGCGCCACAGTTCGGAAGACAGACGGGGCATGATCGGTGCGGCAAAGTACGCGAGGCCTTTGAGCCAACCGTACGCCTCCTCTGGATTCCCAAGATCGACCTGTGGCAGGCCATCCCATGCAAGCAGCACGGCACATGCAGCGCGCGCGGAGACGGCATCGAGCCGGAACGCGTGATCCAACGCACTTGACGACGCCTCGAATCGCCCAGCCATTGAAGCCGACATGGACCACTCGCGCTGGGGACTTCGCGCCAGCGTCTCCCACGCAGCGTCGATCCGCGCTTGCATCGTGCCTGCCAGGTCGTCGTTGACGAAGCGGATAAAGTCGCCCACGTCGAAGTTGCTCGTCTGCTCCTCCGGACTTTCGCGAGCCAGAAAGCAACGTACTGCATCGCTCGACGCAGGCGTCATGTCGACGATATCGGCAGCCCAAACCACATGCAGCCTGCTAGTCGAAAACTTGGAACCCTGAAGGTTATAGAAGTAGTTCGTCAACACGTGATCGAACGGCTGACGCTCCGGCAATGCATTCATTACCGCCACCGAGCCCGCCAGCAGCAGGACGGCATTGTCGATGCCAAAGCTGACCAACGTCGTCACATCGCTGCCGCGGGCCATCGGATGAGCGTCACCGCCCTCCATCTGAGCGTAGCGCTCGCCGCACGTCAAGCCGTACTCCCACCCCGCCTCGAACAGGACTCGGGGATTGCCCCACCGGTCCGCTGGCCAGGCGACGCCCCAATCACCAGGCGCGGTCAGCCTGACCAGGCCACGCTCGCGCGCTAAAAACCGCAGCACCACTGCGATGAACTTCTCGGGCGCACCGGCGCATTGCAGCCGTCGTAGGAGTTCCGCTTCATCCGGCACGCGCAGGAAGATGTTTTCCGTCTCACGCCATTCCAGATCAGCATCGCCCATCCGCGGTCCGGGATTGAGCATCGACTCAGGGCGAAAGTGGGCACCGCAGGCCTCGCAAAAATAACCGGCCGCCGGGGCTTCGCACTGCGGGCATTGGCCTGTCAGCCATGCGCCCACGAGGTACCGGCCGGTCGCGCGGCTGTACAGCACCTTCTCGACGATGGTATCGGTATGACCGCTCGCCACAAGCATCTCGACAGCGCGCCGTGCGGTATTGGCGTGGCTAGGTGCATGCGACCCTTGCACCAGATCGAGAAAATCGTCGACTTCGATGTCGAGCGCCGCCAGATCGCGGGCAATCTGCGCGTGATAGTCACGACAGACTTCCTCCGGCGGGCGGGTCTCCTGTAGTCCCTTCCAGAGCACGTACGAGTCGAAGCCATCAACGGCGGACACGACGCGCACATGATGACCTTGACTGCGAAGATAGCGGCACAACATGTCCATCCGCAGATAAGGCCCGGCGATATGGCCGAGGTGCAGCCGGCCGTTCGGTGTCGGCGGTATGGGCATCAGAAAGAACTTCCGCGCTGAAGAGATCACAGTAGCGTCCATGTGTACATAGATTTGACAGAAAGCAGGAAGAGCGCGAGGGAATTGCCTCAGGCTTCGATCAGGCGCAACGCTTCCTCCGCGATCCCCGGCGCTAACCGGAAGCCGGCACCGCTGCCAGCGCCAGCAAAGACCGCCGGGAGGCAGGGGTCGAGCGAGACCAGCGGTTCCCCTGTCGACGTGTAGGCATCGCAAAACACCCGGCCACCGCAGCAGACATCGGCCAAATCCGGCAGATATCGACGCAAGACGGCCTCGGCTACGTTACGGTCGCGGTCGCTAATTTCGAGAGCGTGCTTACGAGGCCGGCAATCCCATTCGTCGCTGCGAAAACTAAACAACCATTGATTGCGCGCGGGCAACGGCATCAGATAGGCGTCGTCTTGTGGAAAGAACACAGCTGCAGCGTCAGGCTGCGGCGCGCGATCGACGTGCAAGGCGACGACTTTCTTGATCCGCACGTCGTGCGCGTCGGCGAATGCTTCGAAAGGCTGCTCGATGATCCAGGGCCCGACGGCAACCACGGAACGCGCGGCGTGGAGCGCACGACCGTCCGCCAGACATAGCTCCGTACCTCCTGCGGACGGCTGCATCTTTGTCACGGCAGCGCCTTCTACACAGCTTACGTTCGCCGAACGCAGACTCGCGCTGATCAGCGACCTGGCGATGAGCCCTGGATCGTGACTGATCGCCGTGCCACCGCGCAGCACAGTCTGCACGGCGTCGAGACGCACCGAAAGACCGAGCCGGCTTTCCAGTTCGGCCTGTGGGATCGAACCGCCACCTATCGAGAAGTCGACCGCAACCGTGCGCACCTCGTCACTGGATTGCGCGTCGGTAACCCAGAACACGTCCGCCCGAGTTGTGTTCAAACCCAACGGCGCCTGCACACTGCCGTAAAGGTCAGCGCTGATTGCCGCCAGCTTGCGCTCACGCGCTGAACGCCCCGTGGCGAGCAGCACGCCAGCCGAATGCGCGGTAGCTCCATCGCCTACCCTGTAGCGATCGACGAGTACGATGCGCCATCCTGGATGCCGTAGAGTCGCCAGATACAAGGTCCACGCGCCGACTATGCCGCCGCCGACGATCGCCAGGTCGTATCGGTCATTCATCATCACTCCCACCACACGGAGAAAATCTGCGCTTCGACATCGCCGCTATTTCTCGCGAAGTGGGGGTTCCACGATTCGAAAAATACCGCCTGCCCGGCACCCACGTGATGCCAGGCGTCGCCGTAAAAGACGTCGACGGTGCCCGCGGAGATGAACCAGATCTCACGGACAGCATGCTTGTCTTCCAGCGTCCCGCAACCGGGCCGTATCGTGAACCGCGAAGTGCGCAACGGCGCCCCGGCCATCGCGTCGACGAAGCTGTGCATGAACAGCTTCACGCCTTCAATATTCACGGCTTCCTGCCATTCCGGTATGACGGGAAAAGGTGCCACCACCGCGTCCGCCGATGCGACTTCCAAATGATTTTCCATAGCCATCCTTAAACAAATTCGCAGCTGACCGGGCAAGTTACGAAGCCATTCGCAGGCTGGGGCTGGCTCCTTGGCTGGAATGGCTTCGCGCATCCCAGCTCACGAAGGGCGCCGGCACTTCCACGTCGTACACGGCGCGATGGGCGACACTATTGATGATCCGCGCGCAGCGCCACGGAATCAGGCCGAGATTGGGATCGGCGATACCGCGCTGGCTGCGCGCGGCGTTTTGAACGTAAATCCGGCAATCTTGCGGGCCGTCCCATCTGATCGAGTAATCCTCGTCCACGACGAACTCGCCCTCATTCGTATCGATCCGCCCGGCGATAGGATCGAGGAAAGCCGGCATACGGTAGTCGTAACCGGTGCACAGTACGACGACGTCGGCATCGAGCGCTTCGCGAATGCCCGAATGTGCATGCTTTAATTCGAGCGCCCAACCGCCCTTGTTGCGGGTGACGTCAACCAGTTCGCGGCCGGGTTGAAGATGGAGGTCGCAAGGATGCCCAAGCACATTGCGCAATTCATACACGCGCCGATAAATCGATTCGAGCAGCGAAGGTGAAATGCCGTCGCTCGCCAGCTTCTGCTCGGCGAGCAATTGGCGCCGCTGTGTTTCGGACAGACCGTAGAAATAGTCGCTGTATTCAGGTGTATAGAGTTCGTTGGTAAAGCTCGACTCGTCGAGCGGAAAGAAATTCCAGCGGCGCGATACCCAGGCCACGCTTGCCGGCATGGCATCCGTATTGGAAATGAGATGCTGGAAAACCTCCGCGCCCGTCTGGCCCCCGCCCACCACGACCACGCGCTTGCTCTGAACCGGATTGTTATTGAGCAGATATTGCGACGCATGTAGCAACGTCGTGCCGAGCCACGGCTTGGCGCATGCCGGCACACTCGGCTGCTGGCCCGTACCGAGCACGACGTTGCGGGTGGCTTGGGTTCCACCCGAGCCCTTCACGACCAGGAGGCCGCCTTCGATGTCGACCGACTCGATGTCACTGTCGAATTGCAGGTCCGGAATCTGTTCACAAGCCCAACGATAATACTGGTTGAATTCGCGCCGCAGTACCTGCGGGAAATTCGCGTTCATGAAGCACAGCAGGCGCTTATGCTTGACCAGAAACGACAGGAACGAGAGCTCGTTAGTCGGATCGACGAGGCTCACCAGATCCTTCAGATAAGGCACCTGTAGCGCTGCCTGCGGGAGCATCAGGCCTGAATGCCACTGGAACTCGCTACGCTTGTCGAAGAATCGGCCTTTGATCTGCTGATGCGGGCGTAACAAAGCCGCGAGGCTCAAATTCGCCGGCCCTATGCCGATTCCTACCAGATCCATTACCGCATCTGACGTAAGGTGCATGGTTTAAATCCTTTTGATTGGCGGAAACAGAGCTTCGAAAAGGCGCAGAGACGCCATGTGCGGCGCGAACGCTGCGCATGCCAGCTTGCTGTGGGTACAAGAAACGCGATGTCGGCTACGCAGTCTCACGCGCGTAACGGGTGGCCAGTACCGAGGCGAGACTCCATAGAAGCGCTGCGAGCAGTGACAGGCCGATAGCCAGATAGACCGCGACACGAACCCCGCTATCCAGTGGCTGGATGGCGCTCATCAGCGCGCCGAAGATCGCAACCCCGAATGCGGACCCCGTTTGCCTGCTTGCATTGAGAACGCCTGCTGCAACGCCCGCGCGCGCCTTATCCACCGCAGCCATCAATGCGGCGGTCGCCGCTGGTGTAATCACGCCGGCACCGAAGCCGACGGCCGGGAAACAGAGTGCAATCCGCCAATAGGGGGCATCTTCGGCCAATGCAAGCAGCCCGACGAAGCCCAGTGCATAGAGCAGAAAGCCGCCGCACACGAGCTTGTGTGCACCATAAGCCCTATTCAAAGCGCCTGAAGCGAAACTGCCGACTGTCACCATCACCGTCAAGGGCAAAAACGCGAGACCGGTCCGCAACGGCGGCCAACCGCGCGCGGACTGAAAATATAGGCTCAGCAGAAAGAACAATCCGTAGAACACCAGACCCGAGATCATCGACGCAAACGCCGATGCGGAAAATGTCGGATGCCGAAAGAAGTACAGGGGCAGCATGGGTTGTCGGCGCCTGGATTCAACCAGCGCGAATGCAATCCATGCAACGATCGCGGTCGCGACGCCGGCGCGGATGACCGGCACATGCCACCCCAGCTTCGCGCCTTCGATCAGCACTGCCACCGACGCACCCAGCGCGACGATGGCGAGCACCTGCCCGGCCAGGTCCAACGGCCGGTCGGACACGGCAGGACGTGCGGACTCGATTCGCGTGGTGAGCCAGACGCCGATTAGCGCAATCGGCACGTTCACCAGGAAGATGCTCCGCCAGCCCAACAGATGAATCAGCAAGCCGCCAACGAGCGGCCCTGCCGCCATCGCGACGCCGCCGCATCCGGCCCACACGCCGATCGCACCGGCTCGCTGCTGCGCAACCGGAAACGCACTATTGATGAGTGTCAGCGAACACGGCACCAGTAATGCCGCACCTATTCCCTGTAAAATCCGTGCAGCGACAAGAATCTGCAAGTCCGGTGCGAATCCGCATAATGCCGATGCGCAAGCGAAAATCAGCAGTCCGGCCAGATAGACCGATTTTGCACCGATCCGGTCGCCCAATACTCCGCTACTCAGCAACAGGCTCGCAAATGTGAGCGTATAGGCATTGACCACCCATTGAAGACCCGTGATATCCGAGCCCAGACTCGCAGCAACGGGCTCCAATGCGACGTTGACAATGGATGTATCTAATATGACGACGACGTAGCTGAGACTGGTCGCCGTTAATACCCGCTTTTGATGTTCATTTTCATTATTCACGAGCCCAAACCCCATTTATCAATTCTCTGTTGACTATAAGCCGGTGTGAACTGAGAATGCTTCGGAGCGTATCGAAGTGTGTAGTCTAGGATTTTCGTTAGCTAAAACGCATTAATCCGGGAGGCTGAAAGATGAGTCAGCACAATATCTCAACCGTTGCACATTTGATCGCGGAGCCGGTTCGGGCTGTGATTCTGATTACGCTAGCAAACGGCAACGCCTTGTCGGCGAGTGCACTTGCCGAAGCGGCGGGCGTGACTGCGCAGACTGCGAGTTCACACCTGGCCAAGCTGCTCGACGGCGGCCTGCTGACCGTCGAAAGCAAAGGGCGGCATCGTTATTTCCAGCTCGCCGGCGCGCACATTTCGCATGCGCTCGAAAGCCTCGCGTCGATCGGCCCCGTCACTCCAGCCTGGAGAAACACCCCGAACCGCTCGGCCCGCGAACTGCGCTTCGCGCGCTGCTGCTACGACCACCTCGCGGGCCAGGTCGGCGTCGCCGTCACTCAAAGCATGCTCAGACGAGGCTTCGTCGTCGAGGCCGGCGATCGCCAGTACGCACTCACCGCTTGCGGCAACACATGGCTGCAGGAACTCGGCGTCGATGCTGCCCCGCAGACCTCGGACCATACGGGGCACGCCCGGCAGTGCCTCGACTGGACCGAGCGGCAATACCACATCGCGGGACCGCTGGGCGCCCGTCTGATGGACGCTTTTGTTGCATGGGACTGGATGCGCAAGTCGCCCGTGGCGCGCTCGGTCACGATCACGTCCAAGGGGTGGGATGCGCTGGAAAAGCACTTCGACATCCGGCGTAATATGGGTGAAGCAGCTGCGCTGCTGCCGCAAACCGACCGTCCAGTCGAGGAGCAACCTGCGTTCGCATGAGACCACCGCAGCGCGGCCGAAGTGTGGCTATGCAGCTCGTGCGCGCGCCGCGGTGGCGCTTTGTATCTCGGTGATTCGGCGCTCCAGATCTTCGCCGGTGGAACGCCACGCGGGAACGCCATCGATCAGACGCTTGTGCCATGCCATCAGATCAGGATAGGCGTCGAATGGCGCGCGCGTGCGCGGAATGTGGCTAAACGGCGCGGCCAGATCGATATCGGCCAGCGTCAACGTGTGACCCACCACGAAGGGGCGATCGCGCAGATGAGCGTCAAGCACGGCGGCATAGCGATGGATAGACTTTAGCGCATCGCCGACCAGCGCCGCGTCTTCCGGATGTCCCTGAATCTGTTTGATGAAGCGTTCTTCGATCAGTATGGAGGGGCCACGACGGAAATGCTCGGCGGCCCAGAACATCCACTTGAGGGTTTCGAAACGGGCGGCGCCATCGGGCCACAGAGCGGAGCCCGCCTTCTCGGCCAGGTAAATCATGATGGCCGAAGCCTCGAACAGCACCACATCGCCGTCGACGAAAGTGGGGATCGTCCCGTTAGGATTCAGCGCCAGGTATGCCGCAGTGCGATTTTCTCCCGCGAACAGATTGACGAAGATGAATTCCACGTCGAGCTGCAGGTGCCGTGCTACGGTCAGGACGCGTCGCGTATTGCTCGATCCCCGATCGCCATAGAGCTGCATGTTGATCCCCTTGAAAACGCGCGAGCTGGCTGCAGCCGGCGGTTAATGACCCTTGCGGTTGAACTCTTCAGATCGAGCGCCATGCCGCCGTTATCTGGTTAGCCTGGCGAACCGACTGGTAGACCGCATTGACCATAGGCGCCGCGAGATAGGAGGCGATGCCCGCAGTCCAGATACGTTCGGGCTCGCTTGCTTCGGGCAGCCAGACGCGAAGATCCGGCGATACGCGTGGCGCTGTGACAGGCAACAGAGTATCTGCCGTCAACGCGAGCGAATCGTATGTTGCATGGAAACGTGGCCTGTGAAACCCCGTCGCGCAGATGACGGCGTCGAAGCTGTCAAGTGCGCCGCTGCTCCACTGGACACGCCAAAACTCGTCCCGACGCAAGCGCTCGGGCACGGCCGGCATCACCTGCAACCGGCCATCGTTGATGTAACCCAGCAGCTTCTCTGCGGTGCCGAGTGGCATTGCAAACAGATACCGGCCGACTGCGGTGGCGCAGTTGCCGAGCGCCTGGCTCCGCGCCTCGGGCGTGCCGTCGCGCAACAGCTGCTCCGCAAGGTCCATATAACGCACCAGGATGTTCTGCCAGTCCGTCGCGCCATGCCGGGCCAACCCGGCTTCTTGTGCGAGCCGTTCCGCCGCATTTGCGGATCGGTCGATCTGACTGCGCAACGGCCGACCGGCGACAGCCTCGGTCGATCGTGCAACTTGCCGCAGCAGACGCCGATAAAGCAGTGGGCTCGATAAATCGAGCCGCGCAAATGCTGCTTCGTCGATTGCGATGGGACATTCTCGCGGTGTCGCGGTGCGTACGGCAGGCAACCGGCCCGATGGGGACGCCATCACCACGGAGTGCCCGGCGCCGCATGCGAGCAGTGCCGCGTCGACCGCCGACAGTCGGCTGCCGACGACCAGAATGCGGGACGGCATTGCCAGATATTCCATCACGCGCCGCTCGGGGTACAGACATTCGAACAACGCCGGCGCGCCGATATGCGGTCGCAGCGCCTCCGGCAGGAACGGTGCACCGCTACCCGTGCAGATCAGGACATCGCTCGCTTCAAGCGAACTACCGTCGTCGAGCAATACGCGATACCGGCCTGTGGGCTGCTTCTCGATCCTCCGCGCGGCCCTCCTTAGATGACGATGCTGGACGCCAGCGTCGCGCGCCAGCATCCGATAGTGCGCATAGCGGTCGGCAAGGTAATGTGAAACGTGAAAACGCGGAACAAACGCGTCAGGCGAAACGTCGATTGCCTGCGCGTGAAGGTAGTGCAAGAAATCGTATGAATCGTCGTCGAGCAGAGACATCGTTTCGACGGATGTATTACACAGGAGCGCGGGCTCTGTCGTGGCAAAGGCGATTCCATTGCCGACGCCACGCGGATCGACGATATCGATGCGCGAAACGCTCCGGTTCCTGACTGCGCTGACAAAGGCCGCGATTCCCGCTACGCCCGCTCCAATAATGACAACCTCGCGCTTGCCCATCGCATCGAACATAGCCTTCCTTTTGCCCGGAACGGATGATTACCTCAGTGCATAGGCGGATGATTCTTTCACGCCTGCGCTGGATCGCCGTAGGCTGAACTCGCGTCGATGCGTGTGAGTGCAGGCGTCAACAGCCGCACGCCGTACCACCCCCAATAGACACGATGGCATTGAATCAGGCCGTGCTCAATCTCCATCATCTCCATGAGATCCACCTGTTCACCCTTCGGCGCTTCGCGAGGGTATTCCCACGTCAACTGCTGACCATTTGCGAAAAATGTGCCGGTCCGATACCACTGCCCCAGGTCGCCCGGGAACTTGCGAAGACTGTCTTCGAAGAATGTCTTGATCGCGATGCGCCCACGGATCAAGCCCGACTGACGTTCAGGATAGACGGCCAGCGCAAGCGGTGTTTCGAGGAGAGCATCTGTTGCATATAGCGCGGCAGTGCCGGCCAGATCCCTCTTGCGCACTGTGTCGTGCCAAGCCTCATAAATATGGGAGATGGTGGGATCGATAGTCTGGTTCATTGCACCTCCGCATTCAGATATGTTAGCGCGCCGCACCATGTCATTCGCTGCACACCGAGTCCAACTATAACGGCACGCAGTCGGCTAATGCTTCGATACGTATCGAAGTGTGCCGGAGCCGAGTGAGCGCGAATTTCGGCTTCTGGCAAGCATGATGGGAACGCCGTTCACAGGCGATGTTCATGGCCCACGTATCACAACGCTCCATCAACGGCGCTGTACGATGATATGGCGATAGGTGGCTGGGCGGCACGGCCCAAAAAAGCGGAAGGCGATTGACGAAGTGTTGTCTTTGACCTCGACCACAACTTCATTGAGTAAAGCAACATTGGTAGTAAGAACGGGCACTGATGATGGCGATTACACTCCGGCAGTGGTGCCAAGACTTGAAGCGGATCATCGTGCTCGCACCGTGGACGAAATTCACTCCTCTTTCTCGACTTGACGGCCTGGACGCCTGGGTCACATGTTCCGGCACGGCGAGCGGTCGATAGGCATTCTGCCTCGTTCAAGTTAGGGGCTGCGGGGCGATCGTTGACGATCTAGGCCAATCGGCTGAAGGGCCGATATTGGCGACGTTGTTCGTGCGATCGTCGAGCAGTAGCGGAAAGCCCGCGTAACTTATTCCATGAATCCGGACGTCTTCGGTTGTCAGCAGAAGCCTCACAGGCCTCGCTCCCGCAATATGGCCACCGCGGCCTTGAACCCCGAACTGTAGAGGTGCATCGCGAGATCTACGGCGCCGGCACCACCGATGCGCGAGCGCGTGTCGAAGAATCGCGAACCGGCTGCCACCGGTTCGAAGTGTCGGGTGCCGACACAGACATGCCAACGCCTGGAAGTCCGCGCCTTTACGGGAACGAACGTAGTGTCGATCACCGCATATGGAGCGATTATCCGGACGACATCCCCTACGTCCAACTTCTGCAGCGCTCCAGTTCTACGTCACTCGTTCTGGTCATCATCCCTCCCGGCTACCCGCCTTTTATAAAAAGGCTACTGCTCGACCACTATGCACGCCAGCACGGAAAATAGACAAGAGGTGCAGTAACAGGTTACGGTATATAAACCAACTGCTTCGAAGACGAGGGACAGCGCAACGCACGAACGCTCATGGGTCTCCTGGGTGATTCTGCTCTGCCCACAACATCATGAATGATAGAACGCGCCGGATTGCGCACCTGGACATGGACGCATTTTACGCGTCCGTCGAGTTGCTTCGCTATCCCGAGCTGCGTGGCAAACCCGTCGTGATCGGCGGCGGACGCAATGCGACGCCGAAAATCCTGGCCGACGGTACACGCCGCTTCGCACGGCTGCGCGACTATGTCGGCCGCGGCGTCGTGACCACCTCGACCTACGAAGCAAGGGCGTTCGGCGTATTTTCTGCGATGGGCATGATGAAGGCTGCGCAACTCGCGCCTGACGCCATTCTCCTGCCTACGGATTTCGAATCGTACCGACGCTATTCCCGGCTATTCAAGGACGCAGTTGGCGCGTTCACGGATCAGATGGAGGACCGGGGCATCGACGAGATTTACATTGACCTCACCGCCGTGACGGGTGAGTCCCGCGAGCTTGGGGACCGGATCAAGGCGGCCGTACGTCAGGCGACCAGCCTCACCTGCTCTATCGCGATCGCCCCGAACAAGCTGCTCGCCAAGATCGGATCCGAACTGGACAAGCCGGACGGTCTTACCGTTCTCACGATGGCGGATCTCGAGTCGCGGATCTGGCCGCTGGCCGCGAAAAAGATCAACGGGATCGGCCCGCGCGCAACCGAGCGTCTGGCAGGGATCGGAATCGCAACCGTGGGAGAGCTCGCCGCAGCGGATCCTGGTCTGCTCCAGGAACACTTCGGGCGCACGTATGCGGAGTGGTTCGCGCGGGTCGCGCGAGGTATCGACGATCGCCCTATCGTGGTTGCGTCCGAACCAAAGTCCATGAGCCGCGAAACGACGTTTGAGCGGGACATGCATGTGAATCGGGACCGCGTGACCCTGACACCGGCACTCACGCGTCTTTGCGAGCGGGTCGCCGACGATCTTCAGCGCAAAGGGTACGGTGGCCGCACCGTGGGTCTGAAAATCAAGTTTGCCGACTTCAGGATTGTCACGCGTGACCTGTCGCTGCCCGAAGCAGTAACCGATGCTGCGGCCATCCGGCGCGCAGCGGGCGAATGTCTGAAGCGCGTGCCACTGGATCGGCGGATTCGACTTATCGGCGTGCGCATCGGTTCGCTCGAGCGAACATCGGACAGCACATCCGCAGTGTCGCCAGCGCAGCACGAATTGCCTTTTGATCGCTAACGTTGGCCCCTTTAAACGACACCCTGTTTGCCGGCTTATCTCAGGACGGGGCGCATATCCGCCCGGTTGGACAGGTGGGCGTGAAGTATGTGATAGCGCTGAAATCTGGCGAATCACGCTCTGATCGCTGGAGGCTAGTCAGAGGCGCATGGCCAGCACATAAACTGGGACGAGACGGGCGCACTGCACGGGAGGGACGGGCTCACCCACCGCGTCTCCTTTGTCGATCACTATGCTTGCGGACATTGTCGGCCAATTCGGAGATGATCTCGGTGGCCGCGCCAATGATCTGGCTGAAATCGAATCCCGCCCGCGTCATCTCCCGATAGAACGATTTCGCAAGAATCTTTGATACCTGACCGGGGTTTTCTATCGATTGTGTGACAATATCCCCGATCGTCTGGTCGGTCGACTGTCTCAAAGCTATCTGAGCGAACGGAGAGACACTGAGTTTCTGCAGACGGTCCGCCTCGACCACCTTTCCGATGAATATGCTGAGTATGCGCAGTACGTTCAGGTCGTGGTTAGTGAACTGCGGCCGGCCTTGGGGGCCGGAAACTTGCACAAAGCCGGCAAACTTGCCGCGTAGCGTAAGAACGGAAAACATCCTGTGTCGGGACTCGCAATATTCGACGATCGCCGTCTTCGCCGAAGCATGGATTTCGCCGAAAGACGCGACGTGCCCAGCGCAGACCTCAGCGATCCGCTCATCGGCAGAAGTTGACACGATGCATTGCTTCGCACCAAGCGCCTCGGCGACCAGCAGCTCTGCTTCCTCCGGCACAAATATCGCTGACTGTAGGACCGTGCTCCCGGCTGTCCGCGTCTCGCGTTCTTCACGTCTGTGCTCCGAACTCTTCATGTGCGTTTCTCCCGGCGAACGACGATCTTACTTCACAGGCCGCGCCCGCGCATCCCATGCTCTCGAACCGGATCGCGCGAATGATCCTGCGGCGAATATAGCTTCGGGAGAGCGATCGGCGTTAAAGCCCAAGGGGGACGAGTAGCAGTCGGGCACCTCCGCCCTGTGCGATCTCGACGGTTTCGGGATTGTCGCCCAGGAAACTCCGCTCACTCACGGCGGGACGTCGGGCAGGAATACGGTTCGGCTGAACCGATCCGCAGGCCAACGGTATCCGCCATTGTGACGAAGCAATCTGACAAGGAGCTCGGTGATCGGGCCCGACAACCCAGGGTCAGGATCGCGCGCAGAAAAGAAAGGGGCCCCGGCGCCGTCAGGAGACGGGCACCGCCCTGTACACCCGGCTCCCTTATGCACCGCGACACGTCGTTGGTCGCTCGAGGCCGTGAGCTATCAGGCTTGGCTCCAGACCGCAGCACCACCCGAGGATGGTTGCCACGCGAACGACGCACCGGGGGAGACGCCACCGGACGCACGGCAGCGGTATGCACTGGAACTCGTACACAACGTCCTGCTCAACACCTGATACTGCATACTCGCATGGATCTGGCATCACGTCACGGTCGCCTACGACGACGGAAAAAATCCAGAAACGTGTACCATGAGCATGGTGATTCCTGTGAGTCGTCCCGGGCGAAGGCCTATGTGTTGGCGCATGCAGCGTCGCTACGAGCAACAACGCAATGCAGGCAGTACCTGCGACTGTGCATTCGGTGAACTCCATAGATACCCGGTCTGGACAATTCGAAAGGGCCGCACTCGATCATGCCTGAGGGGCACCCTTAAAGTAACGCCGAATTTTTATCAGGAATATCTCTCCGCATACCAGGGCGCAGTCTGTTTGTGGCGTGTTCAGCGCATCGTGCGAGCGCGGAAGGTTCCCCCCCATTGATGGACACGAGGTCACACACACGGTAGATTGCCATCTCTCGGCGGCCCCGCTTGCGCACGCATAGAACACACGCGGAACCCGTACCTCCCGGAGAGCTTCTAAGCACTTCCCAAAGTGGCCCTCCATAGTAGAGCCTGACGGTATTTCCAGTGTTCATCGTCACAGTCACCACAAATGGTTCAAACAGACAGGACCCGTACGTCATGCGGGTAGCAAGTTCACGACCTCCACACTGACCACACCACCATCACGAGCATCAATGCAGCCAGGCCAGTGTTTACGATCCGGCTCAATACAGGATTCGTAAAAAAATGACGCAGGTTACTCCCGGTTGCAAGCCAGAGAAAATCAAAGACCACGATCACGGCCATGCAGATTGCGGCTTTGATCAACACGTCCCACTGGTCCGAAATCCCTAGCGCAAACCCGCCGAAGAGCGCGGCAAATACCGCGTAAGCCTTGACATTGGTAATCCCAAGAATGAACCCAGACAGAAAACCCGGCGAAGCAACTTCCTCGGGGTCTGAGTGCGGTGGTGCTGACGCGATCTTTACCGCGAGGTACAGGATGTAAGCTACCGACACGGCAAACAGAACCGACGAAACGACCGGAACAGCGCGCAGCGCCACAAAGACCCCACCTGCGACCAGCGCGATGGCTGGAATCAGGCCCACCACGATTCCGAAATAGAACTTCAACGAACGCCGTAACCCAAATGACGCTCCACTGGCAGCGAGCGCGACCGTAGCGGGGCCAGGGCTTGCAAGCAGAGCGATGGAAGCGAGCGAAAAGGAAAGGACCGGCTTCAGGTCCGTGGCGGCCGTCAACAACATATCACCTCGATATATTCAAATAACCAGTACACGACACATCAACGGGGCGGCAGTCCATGTTCGTGGCAGTAGTAGATCGTGTCAAACCGACCCAGGAAATCGGCGACCTCCGGTGCGATTGCTGTTGCCTCGCTACCATGCAGCACCTTCGCGATCCGTTCGGCTATCCATTCCATCTCGGCTACCCCCATCCCCCGACGGGTGACTTCCACGGTGCCCAGCCTGATCCCGGTCTCAACCCCGCCCGTCTCGACGGAGTCCCAGGGCAAAGGCATTTCGTTACAGATAATGTTTGCAGCCTCAAGTCGGCGTACGGCCGTGCGGCCGCTCCCAGCAGGTCTGGAATCGACAACGATCTGGTGTGTCTGCGTATAACCGCGCTCCGCATAGAGAACGTTAATACCCCGGTCGTGAAGGAACTCCGCCAGCGCCTGGGCGTTCGCGACAACCTGACGCATGTAAACTGGTCCGTACTCGAGCATTTCCGACGCCGCCACAGCGAGGGCAGCGACGCGATTGATCTGGTGGCTACCCGTAAGAACAGGAAAAATCGTTTCGGCAATCGTGTCAGCGAGGCGGTCGGTATTCCAGCAGATGATGCCACCCTGGGGACCACTAAACGTCTTGCCCGATGAACCCGTCATGACATCGGCACCTTCGCCGAGTGGATCCTGGAACAGCCCAGCCGAGATCAGGCCGAGCTGGTGCGCGCCGTCGAAATATACGAGCCCGCCCCATTCAGATACGATGGCCTTGATCTCCCGGATCGGCAGTGGAAACAGCGTGAGCGTCATCCCGAGCCCGGTTACCGCGGGTCGCTCCTTACGCGCTATCGTCGCAAACTCGTCGAGGTTGATGCTCCCATCCTTCACCGAATAAGGAATGTCGATCACTCTCGTCCCGCGCACGCCCGGCGGACCGTTGGTCCGATTGCTGGTGTCGCCGCCCATCTGCAGTGGTGCGGTCATCACCCTATCTCCAGGTTGAGTCAATGCGGTGTAGGCGACAAGCGTGGCCGCCATGCCACCCATCAACCGGTGGTCAGCATAGCGCACGCGAAACGCCTTCTTGAGAAGTTCGACGCATAGCGACTCCAGTTCGTCGATGAACCGCATACCGGCGAAAAACCGGTTGTCCCTGCCGATATGTCCACCGGACGCACGGGTTCCTGCACGACTTGGTCAAGGTGATTCTTGAGTTTCGATTCGCCAAATGAGGTGGCCATTGCAGATCCTTTCGCGTTCGGGAAGCGTCTAATTCTGGGGACTCGTATGCCCGCCTTTATCGTGTGGGCAAAGAGATGGTATCTGGCGAGACCGGGACCGCTCCATAGCGTTTGTAAAGTGATATATTGAAAAATCGCTCATCATGTAAGGCCCGTCGTGTGAAAATCCTTCGATCCGCCAGGCTGCTCTTCGACGATATCGATCGTCATCTGATCAGCAGGCTTCACAACGACTCACGCACTTCCATACGAACGCTGGCAGCGGAGGTCGGACTCTCGGCTCCGAGCTGCAGCGAACGCCTGAAGCGACTCGAAGACTGCGGCGTCATCCGGCGGTTCACCATCGACTTTGACGCCGCGCCGTTGGGCTATACGATCCAGGCGATCGTGCGGGTGAAGTCCCTCACAGGCCAGTTCACCCTGGTTGAAAGACTGATCAAGGAAATCCCCGAATGTGTGACCTGCTACAAGGTCACCGGCGACGACGATTTTGTCTGCCACCTCTATCTGCGCTCGGTTGCCCATCTCGACGAGGTTCTCAAACGTCTGCATGGAAAAGCCGACACGCATACTTCCATCGTGAAGACTGCCCCGCTGGACAGACGACTGCCTCCGCTATAGCGCGGCGCGCCACCAGGAAAGCAACCGTTCCCCCTTGTGCCCGGCTTCTGCACGAGGCACGACGGCCTATGCCGGGGCGCTCGTGCGACCCGCCACGGCCCGTATCGGTTGCGTCGGCGTTGCACTGATGCGCGCGAGAAAGGCGGACAGCGGGCGACGTCCCCCTGCTGTTCCGGCGCCACGCCGCTGTTCGGGGTGACCCGTGAGCCTCCCAGGAAGCCGCTCCCGCGTAGCCATCACATCCCTGCGGCGGCCGCGCTGCCCGGTCGCACGCCGATCGGAGAGCTCCACGTGGGCAAGCGGATTGAGATGCCGGGTTTCCGCAAGGTGATCAGGAGACAGATGTGCATACCGCATCGTCATCGTGAGGCTATGATGTCCCAGCGCGCGCTGCAGGGAGAGGATATTGCCGCCGTTCATCATGAAATGGCTCGCGAAGGTATGCCGCAGCACGTGCGTGAGCTGCCCCTTCGGCAGCACAATCTTCGCGCGCTGCAGCCCCTCGCGGAACGCTGACCATGCCGTGCCGAATATGCGCTCGCCTTCACCGTGGGTCCTGAAGTGCGCGTGAAGGCCTTTCGCGAGTGACTTGCTGATCGGGACTGCACGCGCCTTGCTTGACTTGGTCTTGACGAACTGGATCACGCCGTTGCGTACCTGGGAGATACGCAGTCCCTCGGCCTCGCCCCACCTCGCCCCGGTGGCGAGGCACACCATGGAGACCAGCGTGACATGCACGTTCCGGCCCCTGGGCAACTCGTCGAGCAGGGTCCGCACCTGCGGCAGTGTGAGGAAAGTGAGCTCGTTTTCCTGAATCTTGAACGCCCGCAGATCCTCCAGCGGGTTCGCACGCTTCCATTGCTTGAGCCGCTTCAGCTCATTGAACACGGCGCGCATGTACGCCTGTTCGCGGTTCATGTTGTTCGCTGTAATCCCGGCGGCGAGTCGCTGAGCCCGATACTCCGCAAACATGTCTGCGGTGAACCGGTCGGCGCGCGGATTGCCCATTGCCTCGCACATCGCGAGCAGCCGCCGCTTCGTGTCTTCGCCGGAGTTCAGACCTGATCCGTGCAGCCGGTACCATAGCTCGACGAGTTCCGACAGCAGGCGTGCGTCCTTGCGTGCCGGCACCCACTCGGGTGTCTCCTGGACCTTGGCCTGCACGTGCCGCTTCCAGGCCTCTGCGTCAGCCTTCTTCGCAAACGTCTTTTTCAGCCGCTTTGCGCCCCGTCCCCCAGGCTGCACATTGACCTGCCAGCCGGATTTGACCTGTTTGATCGTCATCTCGACACTCCCATTCCCTCACCGGCCGGATGACGATGCCCCTAGGCTCAGGGACTATCGCTTTCGATTGCCTGGCATCCGGCCTGCAGGCACATAAAAGAGATCCCACACGTCCTGGTGAGCGGTTCGGGCATCCACCCCCAGTACTGCGCTTTGTGCTCCTGGCGCAACCGCTTCGGTGCGTCGTCTGCCGCCCGGGCGGTCCTTTCCGGCGATCCGCCGGCCTCGCACCGCGCGCTCCCCTTCCCGACGCTCCCATAGCTGCTGCAGTCCGGCATATTCCGGCGTGCCCGCCAGCCGGTACGCGACTTCCGCGAGCGGGCTGTCGTGCCAGTGCGCGAGCGGCCGGGTTCTCTCTGCCGCATACAGGCGCTCCGCGTCGTCCTCCGCATTGACCCGCCCTTCGCGGAACAGCCGGTCCGCCAGCTCGATCGACGCGTGAAAATACGCTGACGACTCAGGCGAATCCACGTGCAGGCGTTCGGGGAAGGTCTGCGCGGTGGCGGGTGCAGTATGCCCATTGGTGGCGTCCGTGATGCCCGTCGCGAGCCAGAACGCGTATGACGGGAACAGCCTCGCCAGCGCCTGCAGCATGTCCGATGTCACCTTCTGCTCGCGTGCATAGACCTTGCGCCATCGTCGCGACAGGACGCCCGTGCGCTCGGCAAGCCGCTCCCAGAATCCATGACCGCCCAACAGGGGCCGCCCCGGCTCCTCCTCGTCGTAACTGACACGCGCATCGTCACCAGACTGCTCCCGAAGCAGCAGGATCACACGGTCTTCCAAGGTAGTTGACACGATTCCATTCTCTCCAGTATAACATCCCAAAACGACCATTTATCCTTTTTGGGGATAAAAGTCCTTTGGGGGACTGATGTACTCCGGAGAGTATTATGGACCAGTCTTCCCTACCCGCCGTGGCGGCATTGCCGGTCTACGCCTCGCCGCTGGTCACCCGCGAACGTTTCGCCGAGCTGGTGGGCCTGCCCATCGGCGTGGTCATCGGTTTTGCTAACCGCGGTTACATTCCGACCGTGTCGATCGGGAAATACAGCCTCGTCAATCTCGAACTCCTGCGCAAGCGATGTCTTGAGCGCGAGTTCCCCGATTGATTCCTCTCAGAGCCGGGAATGTGCCAGGTCGTACTCCACCCGGAGACGGGTGCGCCAGCAACCACATGCGCCCGCAGCACAGCGCGGACGCCTTCGACCACGGCTACCTGGTGGGTCCATCGGTGCGATCGCGATCCGGCCGGAGGGCATCCGTCGGCCGCCGGGATCGCAGTAGCGGCGGGCACTCGACCGGCGTGCGATCGACAAACCCACATTCTTGCAGCAGCAAGCAGAAGGCTGCGGGCGCGATGGCCACGTTGCGGCCCGTGCGCACCTGCGCCATTGCCTGCAGAATCTCGCCAAAGTCGGCCAGTAGCCGCCACCCGTCGTCGAACACTTCCAGCCTTGGAGCCAGCACATGGTCGAGCCGGTACCAGCGCACCGCCATTTCGCCATACGTACCGGCGCCCGAGGCCGGTACGGTCCCAAAGCACACCTCGTCCACAAACGGCGTCTCCCGAAGCGTGACTTCGGCATACCAGGCCCGCTTCAGGTGCACGAAATATCGGGAAGATACTTTCTGAGGGTTCACGGTGTCCTCCGTCTACATCCCCCGGGATCCAGTTATTAATATGGATTCCTAATTATACAATCGGCTTCGAATGGCGGTTCGATTACTTAACGTTGACCTGCTTTTATCGCACAGCCCGGCAGGCCACTCTTCTCGTCATTGACCTGCTTTCCGTTTATGGTGTCCGCTCCAGACGCGATCCACCTCCTAAAGTTAGGAGGGCAAAAGGCGCCGCAGGACCGCGTTGCGTTGTCAACATATTGGTAAAATTGTGCGACCGGGAAACGCTGAAACCGCACGTCAGAGGCGCATTCTGGCGCGACTTACTCCGGTGAACCGATACGCATGATTCAGCCCGGTGGGAAAAATCCACAAAGGAGCAACGAATGGCGACTTATCGAGAACTCAAGGCAAAGGCTGAAAAACTGCTGGCCCAAGCCGAAGAAGCCCGGCTTGCCGAACTGCATACGGTCCTCGAGCAGGTGCAGGCCCTTGTCCAGGAATATGGACTGACGCCCGAACAGATCTTTGGGCGAAAGCGCACCCCGCTGAACGGCAGCGCCGCGCAGATACCGACCCCGAAATACCAGAACCCGAAGACAGGCCAGACGTGGAGCGGCCGCGGTCGCGCGCCCTTGTGGGTCAAGGGCAAGAATCGCGAGCGGTTTCTGATTCAGGCGTAGGCGCAACTGTCGCATTGCCGCTGGCGCCGGTCGATACCCCCGCACCTGGCACATGCGCGTCAAACCGGTTCGTGGCCGCATTCCGGACCGCTACGCACCGCGACATCAATCGGTCCCGCTTCCGGCAAGTTCACCCCGTGTGCTGCCGCACCCCGCAGCGACGCCATGCGGTCAACGCGCGGCCATCGCCTCCATCTTCAGGCAGCCTTAACGTCGTGTGTGGTCGTCGGTCGGGAAAGCATTGTCGCCGGACGACATAACGGAGACCCTGCGTGGATCAACTGGACATCTTTGCCAACAGCCGGGACGTCGCACTGCTCAACGATGCACTCATCGCCCTGCAGCGATATGACGATGCCGGTACACGTCGGGTGATGCAGGTACTGGCCGCCGAATTTCCCTGTGACCACCACCTGCCGGTCCTCGAGCTTCTTGTGAACGCAATCGGTGACGATGCCGGTACTGCACCCATTTGCAGCTACGTCGCCGCCATGGAGACTGCCACGCTGCTGACGGTACACGTCCGGGCTGCTGCAATTCAACTACTTGGCCATCGCGATGCCAAGGCGTGGCTGCCGGTGTTATGGAGACGGCTTGCGCACCGGTGTGCAATGCTGGCGTACAGCCCCCGGTATGCCGATTGCCACTCCGCAGCATTCTTGCTGGAGGCTGGCGACTGGGACGCCGCAAGGCGGAAAGTCAGCGCGACCGCATCGTGGCGACGCCTCCCGGCTCCCCTTGCATGGATGACCGAGGCGACCTGGCACATCGAAGGGATGGAGGCCGCATGGCCCATGCTGGCCGAACTCGCGTGGCTCTCGCCCTCCCGCTTTGACACACTCGCCGGCCGCCTCGCGGATTCCTCCCTCGACGCGCTGCTTCTTGCTTTCAACGCGAACTTCGAAGCTAATGGCGACGGCTCTGACCTTGCATGGTTTCCCGTATGGGCATTGATCGAGAAAACCGGCCTTGCGCGATGGCTCGCCCACGCCCAGCCGTCGCGCCAGCTCGCACCCGAACGTGCGATGCGGCTGGTCCTTGATCTTCTGATCCTCGAAAGGGACGGCCGGCAACGGGAATTGCTCGCACGCCGACGGGAACTGCAGGAATTGTCACCCGCCGTCTACAGGGCGTACATGCGCACGCGCTGACGCAGCCGGATATGTCCATTCCAGCCACCCGGCCTACCGGACACTGGCAACCCCTACAGCGATACCGGCTGTGCGCAAGGATCACGGGCGAGGCGATGCGATCCGCCCGGCGCTGCAGTGTCGGACCGGCGATGCCGTTCGCTTTGTCCATCCCGCAGCCGGCCCAGGCCTGTCCTCCATATTCCCTGGAGCAGCACAGCATCAGGGCGTTGACGCGCAAGCAGCCCCAGGAACCCGCGGCTACCCAATTGCGAAAGGTGGGCCTGCCGCCGGGAGAACAGGCATATGTCCGCGTGCATCCCGGGGGCGATCATTCCCCGACCTGTCATGCCAAGCGCGCGCGCCGCATCGACCGTCATCCCGTCGACCTGCTGGTTGGCATCGGCACCGCCGTCGTCCTGATCGAGCATTGCCAGCCACCGCGGCGCGCATTGCCCCACGTACGAAGGTCCGAGTCCGCATTCAAGCGCCACGTGTGCGCGCCTCGCGCGCGCTCCGCGAGGGTGACCCGGCAACCCATACGGACAGACGAGCAATGCGCCGGACTTTTCCACGAGATCCAGATCCCGTCTACCCAGGGCAGCAGAGACAAACAGACATGCAGTCGCATCAAGCAGGCCGAGAAACGACAGGAGCTCGATCTCGCTGCAGTAGAACCGCTCCCGGAAGTCCCTTGCCTTCTCATACGTGTCGCCCAGTGCGACGCCGAGATCCGCGCCGAGTCTCGCAGCAATGGTGGCGGCATCGACAAGCTCCTGGGCCGATACAACCTTCGAGGCGTCAATCAGCGGACGAAGCATGACGCCGGAAAGGCTGCCGCGGTGCGCTATTCTCAGCAACACCTCATTGTCCGGTGCGCCGCCCATCGCGGTATCGCGCCGCCCGCGGTCATTGAGCCGCACGTGCACGGTCATCGGCATGCCCCGCAATGCGGACATCACCAGCAGGCAATCGCTGACGTTTTCGCAGATCGTCCCGAGGCCGGTAACACCATACCCGGCAAGCGAGGCGCCAGGGAGACAGGCCATTCTGGGATCAACCCACGGATGAATCACGCCCGGCGTGCAGACGTACCCGGCGGCGCTGACACCATCCTGCAGCCTTGAGGTCCGTGCCGGTTTGATATCCCCGATGTATGCGCCCTCGATCTCGATGTCGGCCCTCGTGAACTGATGCGACTTCGAGTCGAAGTACTCTGCATCCCGTATCACCCACGCCACTGCATGTGGCGCTCCCTGCGTGTTGATCTGCATATGCGTGCCCCCGAAGATCGTCTTCAGGACCGGTCGCCCGGTCCAGCTCCCGGTCCGAACACAACCTTGTTCATCTGACACCCGAGTCCGTCGATCTCTGCCCGTATCACGTCGCCGTCCTGCAGGAAACGCCCGCGCTCGGCTCCGGTGCCAGCCGGGGTTCCGGTTGCAATCACGTCTCCGGGACGCAGCTCGACCCGGGACGATAGATATTCGATCAGGCGTGGCACATCAAGGATCATGTCGCCCGCGAGCTCGTCCTGCATTACTTCCCCATTGACCGACAGGCGCAGTCGCAGCGCGTCGATCTCGCCAATCACGCTCGCCGGTACGAGATATGGCCCGGCGGGCATTGAGGCCGGCATCCCCTTGCCCCTCAGCCAGTCGGCACCCGGAAAATCCTGACGGTATATGAGAGCGCGATCGGTAACGTCGTTCAGGATGAGACAGGCGGCCACAAAATTTGGCGCGTCCTCGCGTGCGACATGTCGTCCACGACGACCAATGACAATGCCGAGCTCCAGTTCCCAGTCCAGCTCCTCAGTGCCGCTTTCTGCATGGATCTCTCCGTCCGGCGGTGCGATGCACGAATTCGGCCGCTGGAAGAAATAAGGCTCACCCTGTCTGGACCGCTTCTCAACCATCCGCTGCGCAACCGGGCGTCGCTCGCCAACCGGCAGCCGATCGATCTCCGGATCACCGCCCCGCGTGACGATCAGCTCGACGAGCTGTTTCCTGTAATTGGCCGCCGAGCAGTAGATACTCGCCGCAGGCGAGACCGGAGCAAGGAAGTGCAACTGCCCGACGGCGAGCCATGCACCGCGCGGAACGTGGCTGAACGCCTGGCTGTGCAGAGCGGACAACTCCCCGATCAGTGCTTCCAGGCGCGGGTAAATGCTGTCGACAGTGGCCGTACCTTGCGACGGAAGTTCGAGAAGGCCGTCACCGGCCAGATCCCGCAGCGCAACGGCATGCTCCCCGACCACGACCCACCACTGGGCAGCCTCCTCGCGCATTTTCGCGTATGCGAGTGCAAACCCCCGTTCGAGTTTGAGAGCGTTCATTGGCGACTCCATGCAGCGGACGTGGGTAGCAGATCAGAACAGCGGATAGATCGTCTTGTCGTTCTTCCGCCGGCGACGCAGGATACGGTCAAGAAGCGTCTGCAGCACGGACCGCCTGGGGGGCGTATTGTCCTTTGCTGACCTGAGTTGCGCTACCTGGGACTTCTGGCCTGAGCTGTTCATATACCCTCCTGTGGAGTGAGCTTTACGTCGATGAATACGCACGGTGATGAAGTTGCAGAAGCGCTTCGTGAACCGTTTCCGCCACCGCTTCACATCCCGTATCGGTGAGGTGCGCCCGATCGACGAACAGCCAGCGATCGCGGTACGGATCGGCCGTCAAACGGGTATTCATGTCGATGAACGACACGCGGTGGCTGTTGCACAGCACCTCAACTGCACGCCTGAACTGCTTTCCTGTCGCCGCACCGCGGATCCCAGCCAGGGTGCCCGACTCGCCCGTATGGCGGTCCAGCGAATCAAAGATCACCCGCTCATGTTCATGAGGCTCACGCGCCATCCACGTGGCAAAGGGCTGCATCACGTAGGTGAGCGTGCAGTCAAGCCCGGCGGCAAGCGAGCTCCAGTGACCCAGGTCTCGCCCGATTTGCCGGACGGCCAGCGCAAGGCGCTCGCCTGGATCGGACTCTTCGCCGGGGCACGCATCGTCACGCTGAAGCGCAACCTCATGTCTGCGCGTCCGCTTCCAGAACGGGCGGCGGGGCAGATAGCGGGCATTCATATCGGCCATCGCCGTGGCGAAGTCGTGCGAGAAAAAGAAGTCACCCAGAGACGTTGCGAATTCACTCCGTGGATCCGCGAGTACGAGATTGTTCAGGCCGCTGAGAACGACGATATGGCGGATCGCCGGAAGCCGATCGCGCATCAGCAGAAAGAGGATGAGTTCCTGCGCCGACGTGAAGCCCCGTCCTCCCATGTTGATCCACGGTGCCTCGCCCACACCCGAGCGTGTCAGGATCGAGGGGATCGTCGAGAGGTCACCCGAGCAGCCCAGCCCCATCACGACGGAGCCGCCGATCAGCAGGTTTACCTCGGGCGCACCCGCGAGATTTGAAGGGGAGAAATTCGCCTCGCCTGCCGGGCCCATGCCAAGGCGAAATCCGAATTCATCCGTATTCACGACGTGGGAGACATAACGCGCCGGATGAAAGAACATGATATGCGGAGACCAGCGCAATGCCGCGCGCGCGAGCAGCCGGTCATACTCCCGCATCTGCGGTGTCAGCCCGTACCGTATGCGCTCCATGTCGTCCGCAGCGTCTGTCATGATGCTCCTCTGTCCTCGAGCGATATTTCCCGCTACGACATACTCGACATGTCCAGCCGGCGCAGCCGGTCGGGAAGCACACGATAACTGTCCATCGCCGGCTCCCACTTCCTCGCCAGCGGATCGGACCAGAGCCGACACACGATCGCCAGCGGAGACAGCAGCAGAAAAAACACGACGCCCGCGAGCAGGCGCCCGGATATCGAAATGGATGCATGCATATCACGGCCTCCGCGATCTGGTCAGTCCAATGCAAATTCTTCTTTCCATGCCGTATCCGTCTCGCGGACCGGCTGCTGGTCTTTCAGTAGCACACAGTTCCCCATCACGAGGCAGTCCATCTCCGTCCTCATGAAGCAGCGATAGGCGTCCGACGGAGACTCGACGATCGGCTCTCCCCGCACGTTGAAGGAGCTGTTGACCACCATCGGGCAACCGGTGCGTTCAAAAAACTTCGTGAGCAGGCCGTGAAACCTGGGATTCGTTTCGCGGTGCACCGTCTGGATCCTGGCGGAATAATCGACGTGCGTGATTGCCGGAATGGTGGAGCGCGCAACGTTGAGCTTCGCGATCCCGAAAAGATTCTCGTAACCATGGTCGACCGGCAGGCGCCGCTGATCTGCAACGGGCGCCACGATGAGCATGTAGGGGCTCGGCCGGTCCAGCCCGAACCAGTCGGATACATGTTCGGCAAGCACCGACGGCGCGAATGGCCGGAACGACTCCCTGAACTTGATTTTCAGGTTCATCGTCGTCTGCATGCTCCGGCTTCTCGGGTCTCCGATGATCGAGCGACTCCCCAGCGCCCGCGGCCCGAATTCCATGCGCCCCTGAAACCAGCCGATGACCTTGCCTTCAGCCAGCAGCTCGGCCACGTATTCCAGCAGATCGCTTTCATCAAGCCGGTAATACGGCGCATCGACTGACTGCAGGTAGCGCATGATCTCTTCATCGGTATAGGCCGGTCCCAGATAGCTGCCCTGCATGGCGTCCGCCGTCCCGGACACAGCTCTCGTCACACCCGGCGTCTCGTAATGCGCTACGAGCGCGGCGCCGAGCGCGCCGCCAGCGTCGCCTGCCGCCGGCTGGACCCAGATGTCCTCAAACGGTCCTTCGCGCAGCAGCCGGCCGTTTGCCACACAGTTGAGTGCGACTCCGCCGGCCAGACACAGATAGCGCTCCCCGGTCTCCCGGTGCAGGGTCCGGCCAAGGCGAAGTACGACCTCCTCGGTCACAAGCTGGATCGACGCCGCGAGGTCCATTTCACGCTGGGTCAGCGGACTCTCCGGCTCACGGCGCGGTCCACCGAACAGTCGGGCAAAGCGGTCATTCGTCATCGTCAGGCCCGTGGCGAAGTTGAAATACGCCATGTCGAGCCGGAATGTGCCGTCGTCCTTGAGATCGATGAGCTTCGAAAGGATCACATCGCGGTAACGCGGCACACCATAAGGCGCAAGCCCCATGAGCTTGTACTCGCCGGAATCCACCTTGAAGCCGCAGTAATAGGTGAATGCCGAGTACAACAGGCCGAGGGAATGCGGAAAATTGACCTGCCAGAGTGGCGTGAGCGATGTCCCGTCACCCAGCCACGCGGATGTCGTCGCCCACTCTCCCACCCCATCCAGACAGAGGACGAGCGCACGGCTGAACGGTCCCGGATAGAACGCCGATGCCGCATGCGAAAGATGGTGCTCCGAAAACAGCACCTGCGGCAGTTCCGCTTCGGGCAACCCGGACACCGCGGCGAGCCCCCTTGCCAGCGACGAGCGCACATGCAGCTTGTCCTTCATCCAGACCGGTAGTGCCTGAGAGAACGACGGGAAGCCGCGTGGTGCAAACGCGAGGTACGTCTGCATGAGCCTGCTGAATTTCGCCAGCGGTTTGTCGTAGAAGACCACCGACTGCACCTCGCCAAGACCGATTCCACCCTCACGAAGACAATATTCGACCGCGTGTGTCGGGAAGCGGCTGTCCTGCTTCTTCCTCGTAAATCTCTCCTCCTGGGCTGCCGCGACGATACGCCCGTCGACGACAAGGGCCGCGGCACTATCGTGATAGTAGGCAGAGATACCCAGGATCGCTTTTCCCGTCATGGCAGTCACCATATGGTCGGTGAAATATCTTCGTGGCCTGCACTCGCTCTGGCTACGGCTGTCGCGTGAGTAATGCGGCTGCCCGGTGTCTAGCAAGACGTACCCAGCCGCGAACCCCTTCCGGGGGCTTCAACGCGCGATAACCTGTCCATATGCGATGCCACTCGCGGTCAATCACTCGCCCCTCACTGTGCGACGCGACACCGTCGAGGTGCAGGGTGATCGCCTGCAGAGCCATTGCCGTGTGGCCAGTCGACACATTGTCGATCGTGTTGTGAAGGTCGACAAACGCCGAGCTGTACCCGTACTTTCTGAGCAGATCGCGCCCCTGCCGGTAGCTTCCTCCGACGCCCGACAATTCCATCGCCAGATTCAGGCCCAGCAACTCAGGAAAGAAGCGCCGCGGGAATCTCGATATCGACAGCCAGAACACGGGCACATCGAACGCCTCGTCGTCGAAGCCGCGCCAGAACGCGAATTCACGTGTGCCGAATCCGGGCAGTTCGACGCCCATCTGACGCATGAGCTCACGGTACACATTCGGGTGATTTTCCGTGACCGATCCATTGCCGAGTTCGTCTGCATAGATGTGATACAGCAATGAACCGATCGCACTCCCGCAGGACACCACAGACGAAAACCGTTGCAGCCAGCCTCCGTCGATGAACACCATCGGACAGAGCTGAACCGACTGGTGGATGACCTCCTCGCGTGACTGCGTAATGGCGCCCGCGTCAGCCTGATACGAATCGACCTGCTCCCGATGCTTCGCATCCAGCCAAGTCTTTAGCGCCTTCGCACTGTACGATTCGAAAGGCAGCCCGCGGTCATCACTGCCCAACCCGAGGCCCGTCCGGATGAGCCATTCGGACGCAAACTGCCCCCCCGCCTCGAGTGCCTGCGGGTAGGCCTCGACATTGAGCAGGCGGTGATAGAGTTCCCGCACGTTGTATCGACGCCCATCGGCCCGGTCGACCGGGGAAGCGGTTGTGTAGCGCGCACTGCTGCTGTGCGCCGGCGTGATCCCGGCAGCGGGTGTAGGCACGCTGCGCGGCATGTCACCAGCCGCTTCGCGTCGCACCTGGGCCGCAGACGCATCTGCGTTCGACAGGCTGTCGATCCAGACCGCTATCGTGTCGAGCTCCGCCGGGGTAAATATCCTGAACATCGGACCGCCGAACTGCACCAGCTTCGTCAGTAGCGGGCTTCTTCCCGACTCACCTGGCCTCACATAGGGAGACCTGGCCAGTTCATCGAGCAACGCTGCAGCATCGGTATGCTGCGGGTCCAGATAGTCGTCAATGGTGTGTCCTCGAAGACGGGGATGACGATGGTAGCCAAACGCGTGCGACGCCTTGCGTCTGACAAGTGCCAACATCTGTGCACGCGGCGAGAGCCCACCCCGATCAACCAAGCCCGCCACCGTGTCCAGCCAGTGTCCCGTCAACAACTCTGCGAGCGCGAGACCGGTCCCGATGCGTTCGATGGCAGACCGGTTCATTTCGTCCAGTCCGCTCACTGCGGTACCCGTTTCGAGGTATGCCTGGATCGCCACCGTTGCGGCCTCAACCAGTTGCATCCTCATCGCTTCCGAACTGTGAAACTGCCAGTAGGCAATGGCAGCGCCCTGTCCCCGGACAAAACCTTCGGCGGCACGGATAAGCGGGCATAGCCCATACACTGCGCGAAACAGGTTATAGCCGAGTATTTCTGGCAAAAACGTTTCGGGAAATTCCGACAATGCAAGTGTAATGGCGGGTTCGCGCCAGACCGCAGTCGCTATCTGGTCGTCGTTCGCAAATGCCCATGTCGTTACGGGCGGAAGTGCGATGCCCAGTCCGTACAGCGACTCCAGATATCGATGCCCGTTATTGGCCGAGCAGCTACCATAGCCGGCATAAAGCGAATGAGCACGCAGCAAGGCTGCACTCGACGCAGTATGGGATCGCAACGGCCCAAAGGCATACTGGATCCAGCTCCCTTCGGTCACGGCAATGGGGGCATACTGGCGAAGCAGCAACCGCCAGCCTCGATCATCAAGTTTGTCCACCCATCCACTGACGCCGGCCGCGCGTTGATTGCACACAGCGCTGCTCACCTCAAGCATGTCCTCAAGGGAACCCGGCTTCAGGCTGCGCTTTGCATCACCTCCTGTCCACGACAACCCGACCGTTGCGATTTCCCGGCTGACCGCTTCCCTCGCCTTTGCACGCACCATAGGCGATTCCGCGTCTGCCAGCAGAGCATGGAACACCTGCGTCCAATCGCTCTCTGTAAGCGCTGGCGCGCGAAGGTCGCGCTCTCTCACACGCGCATTCATGACAATACCCCTTTCTCATTCGGGACCAGCAATGATTGCCTCGGAACGGTCCATGGCGTGGTCATTGACCCGCATGCCTGTCTCATCCCAACTCTCATTCAAAACGAATGTCGCGGTTTTCATGCTCAGTGATGCCGCATAAAACGCACTGAAAGCAGGCAAGATCTTTATAGCAGGACGGGTAGAGTCACGACCAATACAGATTTCGTCGGGATCGATACTTTTTCTGTGACTGCTTTAACAGCCCGTTGGCATGCGGGCATCTGTTAATGCAGTCACGATTGATCGCAGCAGGCCGGGCGGGAACCCTGTTGTTCCGCCGCTACCACTTCCGCCGAAGGCAGATTGTCCAGCGCTGTGTGATTGAAGAAGAATCGCAGGAGGGTAGCTTGCGGGGGTGGCAACTGCTCCTCGCGGCAAATCACAAATCCGTCGATGTGAGCCTCGTCCCCCGAGACAGCCATGTACCGCACGCCCGCGCGCAACGGCATGGCAGCCGATGCCGGCAGCAGGGCGATGCCAAGGCCCGCCGATACCAGTGTCATCATCGACGACAGTTGCGGTGCAGCCGGGCCAGGCTTCAACATCAATCCGTGACGTTCGAACAGACGGTGAACCTGGGCATTCAAACCGGAAGCCTGGCCCGCCGACGACAGCACGATGTGACGGTCCGCCAGCGACTCAAGCCGCAGCGTGTCGTGCATCGACAGCGGATCATCCAGCGCGATGGCGGCGACGACCTGCTCCCGCAGGTGCCGCTCGATGCGCACGCCTCCCAGGTCAGCCGGTGGGGCGAGACGCGATATGCCGATATCGACCTGCCCGCCCCTAACCCGCTCATTCAGGATGCCTGATGGCATCTCCACCAGAGTCCATTCGATATCGGGAAACTGTAACGCGGCAGATCTCAGTGCAGCGCCGAATCCGGCATTCAGGGATACGGAGGCAGAATACCCAATCGTGACCGGTCCTGCGGCGCCCCGCGAGAGCTTCCTCGCGTAGTCTTCAGCCCTCACACAGTCCTCTACGATTGCTCGCGCGAACGGCAGAAATCTCTTGCCGGCCGTCGTCAACTGGACGGTCCTGCTCGTTCTCTGGAACAACGGGAATTCCAGTTCGGCCTCCAGCAGCCCGATCTGGCGAGTCAGAGGCGGCTGTGCGACATGCAGTCTCTGCGCCGCACGCCCGAAATGCAACTCGTCTGCCAGAGCTACGAAATAGCGCAATCGTCTCAGATCCAGCATAGCGTTCTGCCCACGCGATCATCACCTGCTCATGCGGTGCGCCGCGGCGTGCATGAGCAGGCACGCTCGCCCCTCGCCGGTCCCGGGCCTTTCCGGCCCGGACATCTGACGCAACAGACGCGCTCACCGCGGGGAACATCTCACACCGTGCATCTACAGCACCCCCAGCAGCCTCCACCATGTCCAGTCCAGTGGCAGCAGGGCAACCACCGTGATTGCGCCAAGCGAGACGCACAACCTGGTCCCGTCCCGCAGGGAAACCCCGCCCATATGCATCGCAATCATCATGGGCGGAGACTGGTACGGCAGAAAGACCGTGGAGAACACCGGTACCTGGAGCATCAGCACGGTGTACAGCGGCAGACCGCTCGCATGCGCGAACTGTCCCGCCACCGGTGTCAGGACCGCAGGCAGCCCCGGCAGCGTCGTCAGTAGTCCGATGAATCCTCCGATCAGCTCAAGCCAGATCGTGTTCGCGAGTGCATGGCCCGGCGTCATATGCAGCCACTGCAGTAACAGACCGGCGGCCCAGCCCCCGAGGCCCGATTCCGAGATCAGCGCGCCCAGTCCCAGAAACCCGGCGACGTACACGAGCGGGGTAAGGTGGACCTGGTCAGTGAAGTCCTTCACTGGGACGATGCCCGTCTGTGGGAGCAGGCAGGCCACGCCGGCCGCGAGACTCACCCACGCCGGCGAAATGCCGTGCCAGAAGTCCGTCGCATAGCACAGCAGCGACAGGCCAAGGATGACCGCGAGCGCCCACTCGCGTCGGGACAGACGCTCGCCGTTCTGCTGCGGCCGGCAGCTGCGCTCGATACGGTCGGGAAACAGCCGGCAGATCAGCCAGACGAGGATGACGGTCTTCAGCGCGCCGAGCACGGGAAAATGCAGCAGGAAGTACGGACCATAATGCAGGTGGACGCCATAGAGTGACTGCGCCGCGCCGAGCAGCACCGAGTTCGGGATGTTCGCTGGCAGGATCGTCGTCGGTGGCATATAGCTTCCGGCCGCGACCGCCATCACCAGGCCCGTGCGCCCGCGACGTCCGGCCTCAAAACCCAGACGGTCGGCCAGGGTCAGCGCGAGCGGGGTGAGCAGCAGGACCCGCCCCGTCGTCGATGGCATTACGAATGCCAGTGCGACGGCGCCGAGCGCGAGCGCCGCAACATAGTGACCGTACGTCTCGATACGCGCGGCCAGCAGGAAATTGCTGAAACGGCCCGCGAGCCCCGTCACGCGTACCGCCACGCCCGTGATCGCGCCGCCGAACACCAGCCACCAGGCGGGGGACGAAAACCCCGCGAAGACGGTCTGTGCGGGCGCAACACTGAACAGCATCGCCAGGAGAAAAAACAGCAGTGTCGTCACAGGCTCCTTCAGCAGGCCCAGCGCCCATGAACAGACCGTGAAGAACACAAGGATCGCCGCCTGGGACATGGCCACCGGATAACCGCGGATGAGCGGCACATACCGCGTCAGGACAAGTGCCGCGACCACCCACAGGATCAGCAGGCCGGAGCCGATCAGCTCACCGTAACGCGCATGCAGTGACCGGCGCGCCGGACTGTGCGAAGGTCCTTCCGCGTCGACCCTGACAGCCTTCAGATCACCCATTCCCGTTCCTCCCTCGCCGTCTGAAGTCTCGCTCCTGAACTGCTTTCATCATAGGCAGTCGTACAATGGCGATGATTCGACTGACAGACATCTTCTTACGAAAATATGCCAAGCCGTGATGCCTGGGACCCGCAGCCCAAACTGGTGCCGACACGCAGGGAGCCGGTCATGGCGCACCTGCGCCTGCCACCGTCGGACGGCATCATCGAATGGCACCGGCATACATGGGGACAGATCGCCTGCCCTCGCGTGGGGAGCATCCGGGTGAGCGCACCCGGCATGATGTGGATCGTGCCGCTCTGGCGTGCGGTGTGGATTCCGCCCGGCATTGATCATCAGGTGGTGATGCTCGGACACGTCGAGTTTCATGCCCTCTACATCGAACCGGGGGCGTCCCCGCTACCCTCTGATGCGTGCTCGGTCATCGAGGTCTCAGACCTGATGCGCGTGCTGACCGGGTCACTTGCCGCCAGCACGCAGGCTTCGCCCCGCCACCGGCAACTCGCCATGCAGTTGCTGCTCGAGGAAATTCGCGGTGCACCGACGCTGCCCCTGGGCCTGCCGTTGCCCACGGAACGGCGGCTGCGCACGCTGTGCGCGGCGATGATGGAAGAGCCGGGCTCGCAGCGCACGCTCCAGGAGTGGGCCCGCGTGGTCGGCGCAAGCGACAGGACGTTGGCCCGGCTTTTCCAGAGCGAACTGAATACGAGCTTCGCAATCTGGCGTCGTCAGTTGAGACTCTCACGTGCCATCGACCTCATCGGCCGGGGCGTTCCGCTGCATGTGGTCGCCGCCGAACTCGGCTATGCGAATGCGCCGGCCTTCTCCACCATGTTCCGGCATGCCCTTGGCTTTCCACCCTCGCAGCTCACAGGCACGGCAGCCACGCGGCGGCGCTGAACCGTCCCCGAAGCTCCTTTGTGCTATCTCACCACCCGTCGTGTCGCGCGGCCGCTTCAAGCACAGTCGCTGGCGTCCGGGCTAGCCGTGCATGGGGCGCACTGGACATCGCGACGATGCTGGACATCAGCGTGCGTCTGCACGGGACTGATCATCCATATAAGTGGCACGTGAACGATAGGGAGGAGGGATTCGCCGTTCTCGACGGGACGGTCGACATGCATCAACGCGAGGCGGAACAGGCGCATAGGGTGCAGACTGCACGCCAGTGACGTTTTCCGTGCCGGGGTGGGATGCGAACATGTCGTGCGTCCCCCGGGCGAAGCGCAGTTCTCGACATCGAACACGAAGGCAGCATCTGACCTTCATATCCCGTATGCCGTACCGCAATCCTGCGACCGGCCTGGCACCCGTCGCTGTACAAGATCAGTTCACGATCCGGCAGACACCCCAGGGTGTCGTGAGGATCTCCCCCGCCTGCAGCCGGACGTTTCCAACCGCACGGGCGCGGAACGTCACCATGCGGCCATCCTCTTCCGTATAAGGCCCGATCTCCACGACCTCAAGCGCCAGGCCGTCCACCTGGATGCGTGAGCCGGTGAACGCACTCGTTCGCTCCCGTTGCGCGAGCGCGCCCGCAAGTGTCAGGCGACGGGGTTTGTCCGCCACATCGACATCGTCCGTTGATTCAGTCTCAGGCTGCACAGGCATGACTATGTCGTTGCTTGACCGGGGCCGCCATTGTAGCAAGCGCCTGGATCGCAGCCGTGCGGATGTCGTGCTGCACACGGGGGCCGACCAGACTCGTTCTCCTGAACGATGTGACGTGCCCGGCATTTCGGGCCTTGCGTCTGGCGACATACGCGGCACCGGCTTCTGGTTGCGCGTGGCGGACCGTATCGCCCACAACGACCCGACTGACGGGCGATCGTATTGCACATGACGGCCAGCCGGACGTCTCCCTTCACTCACGTTTCGGGCCGGGCTTTCGTGCATTCGCACCGGGCCGCCTGCGGCGTCCCGGCCCTGCCGGGCTTCAATCCCTGACGCAACACCTCAACCCCTGAAAAGCCTGATCAGGTGGTGGCCGCACAGGCGGCCACCACGATCCCGCTCGCCGCGAGGCGGCTCATCCCGGTCAAACCCGGAGCTTCGCAGCCGCCTGCCCCCTGAGTTCCCGCCCGACACCCGCGACCGTAGCCGATGGCCGCCCGGCGTCAAGGGGCGAGGGACCGTGTTGCCCGCACCCCTCCCTCGCCTTTTTCCTTGACACCGGGCGGCCATCGGCTCCTTGAGTCGCACGGGCGCGAACTCAGGGGACTGGCGGCACCACTGCCAAACCCCGGGTTCCACCGGGACGAGCCCAACCCCTACGAGGCGGGCGGAATCTTGGGGCCCGGTCAGCGCAACACCCCTCAACCTTTTTGCTGTGGAGAGTGTCATGCAACTCGCTTCTTCCTTCCGTTACGGTTCCCCGATGCTCCGTTCCGACTCGCCGCTGTCGGACGACCAGATCCGCCGTGTTGCTCCCTCGATTTTCGCGGATGGCAAGCACGAAAGCCGCTCCGACCGCTACACCTACATTCCCACCATCGACGTGCTGCGCGGTCTGCGCAACGAAGGCTTCCAGCCGTTCATGGTGTGCCAGACCCGCGTGCGCGCCCAGGACAAGCGCGAATTCACCAAGCATCTGATCCGCATGCGTCCTGCGAGCGAAATTACCGGCGAGGATGTCAACGAAGTCATCCTCCTCAATTCGCACGATGGGTCCAGCGGATTCCAGTTACTCGGTGGCGTCTATCGCTTCGTCTGCCAGAACGGGATGGTTGCGGGCGAAACCATCGGCGAGGTCCGCGTCCCGCACAGGGGCAACATCGTGCAGAACGTCATCAACGGCGCGTTCGATGTGCTCGACGGCTTCGACCTGATCCGCGAACAGAAGGACGGCATGAAAGCCGTCACGCTCGACCGCGACGAACAGTACGCGTTCGCGCGCTCCGCCCTCGCGCTGCGCTACGACCCGTCCGACACCGAAGCACCCGCCCCCGTCACCGAAAGCCAGTTGCTCGCCCCGCGTCGCTTCGAGGACCGCCGGGACGACCTCTGGACCGTATTCCAGAGAACGCAGGAAAACCTCACCAAGGGCGGCCTGCATGGACGCTCGCGCAGCGGACGCTCCATGTCCACGCGCCCCATCACCGGCATCGACCAGAACGTGAAGCTCAATCGCGCGCTGTGGATGCTCGCTGACGCCATGCGGCAGATGAAGTCGTAGCGACCACCGGGCGGCGTACCGCGCCACCCACCATTCATTGATCAGGACTCCTTTCCGGGTCAAGTCCTGATCACTTCTGCAACACCGACCCGGAATCATCTTTCCAACTTTCTGGAGTCAGTCATGCAAGCCCAAGTCGAAACCCCTGTCGTTGACCCCGCCGAACCGGCCACGCCGCTTGAAACCAGTTTCGGCAATGAACAACCCGTCATCGCCGTGCCGTATTCGAGCCTGCACCCTTCGCCGCTGAACGCCCGCACCCGACCGCTCTCAGGCATTGAGGGACTCGCCGCGAATTATGAGAAGCATGCCGTAATGCGAACCTGGCCTCAGGAAGTATGTTTGGTGGGTATCAAAGGGCACATTGCTTCGCATTACGGCAAGATCACAGGGCGTCGAGCCAGGCAAGCAAGTTTGGGTTACGCCGCCATCGCGGTGGGCTACCAGGTCGAGTCGAGCGATCTACCTGCTCAAGGGCGAGCCGCTTGGTCTCGATGTTGGCTCGAGCATAGTGGTTCGTCGTGTCGAGACTGACGTGCCCAAACCAGTTCCTGATCACCGTAACGTCGACTCCGGCGGCTATCATTTGGACACCAGCGGTATGGCGGAACGTATGCGGATGTACGCGTTTCTTTCGCAGCGACGGCGAATCGTACGCGGCGGCTCGCACGTACTGTGCGAGCTTAAATCGCGCACCAGCCGCGCTGAGTGGTCCGCCATATCGATTGACAAACAGCGGTTCGTTATAGGGTCTAGGCTGCCGTTCGAGAAGGGCTTTGAGCAATGCCGCTGTTTCCGGCCAGAGCGGACATATTCGCGCCTTGCGCCCTTTGCCGTATAGCTTGACCTGAGCCGGCGCCGTCAACCGGATGTTGCTGGGACAGACATCCAGCGCCTCCTGGATACGTGCTCCAGTGTTGTATAACAAGGCCAGGAGAGCATGATCGCGTTGCCCTTCGGGCGTCGAGCGGTCCGGCCGGCGCAGAATCGCAGCTACTTCATCGCCGTCGAGGTAATCGGGTTCAGGTTTGGGACCCTTCTTGGTTGGGATGGACAATACCGCGGCGCATTGCATGGCCGACAACGGCTCACGATCCGCAACGAATCGGAAGAATGACCGAATCGCCGCTAGCCGGCAATTGCGCGTGCCGATCGAGGTACGCCGCTCCGACTCGCTGTGTTTCAAGAACGCTAGAACTTCGTCGGCCGTCAGTTCATCCAGCTTGAGCGCGCTCACTGGACGGTGGTGTCGTCTGGCCACGAATTGCAAATAGAGTTTCCAGGCATCGCGATAAGACAAGACCGTGTGCCGCGAACAGTTGCGTTGCTCCGCAAGCCACTCATGGAAGAAGGCATGCAGCCAGTACGCGAGAGACTCCCTGTTCATGATGCATCCCCCTGCGCACGCAGCACGTCGACGCTGTGTTGCCGATACCGTTCGCTCGCCTGCCGAAGCAACTCCGGGGTGCTATGTAAGTAAGCGAGTGTCGAGCCGATGTCCTTGTGGCCAAGGTAGGTAGCGAGATACGGCAGATGGGCTTGTGGATTCACGCCATCCCGATACCATTGCGTCATCCGATGCGCGACGAATGTATGTCTGATATCGTGAAGCCTCGGCCCCTGGCGTCCATGTTCAGTCTTTAACCCGGCACGACGCATCACGCAGCGCAGAAGCTCCTTTATGGTCTTTCGACTGTATCCGCATCGTAATAGCGACGCCCACCACATCGGGGCGTCCTCCTCGACCGGTGCGCCCGAAGCGGCGCGGTCAGCTACATAGGCGCGCAATACGTTAAGCGCACTGGGTGCCAGTGGCAAACGGCGCGATTTGAAGAATTTCGTCTCTCGAACTTCGAGTAGTCCGGACTTCAGATCCAGGTCCCGCAACCTCAGGGCGGCGATCTCACCCACACGCAAGCCCGCGCAATACGCCAAAGTGATCATCGCATGCAAAGCAATTGGTCGCAGAGGAGATCTCGGGGACGGGAACGCTCGGGCGGCATCGAGCAACGCTCGGATCTCAGCTTCGGTGAACACATAGGGACGCCGTTCTTGCTCGACTGTTCGGCTATATAGTCCCGCCGCGACTGGCATGATCGAGACTGCCGGGTCCTTCCGACGTAGTGCCCTTGATAGTATGAGCCCGCACTGCTGTACTCGGAACTGATGGCGTATGCGGTTGCTTTCTTTACTCCAGGCATCAAGTAGCTGGGGAAGTTTGGCAGTTGCCAGATCAGGATGCTGTTGCAGAAACCGGTCGAAGTATCGTAGATCGCCCATACGGGCCTCGTATCGGTAGCCCAGTGACTGCATCCGTGCAACGTGCTCGCACATCATCGGACCAAGCACGCTGCCCCATTCGGACAATGGTTTCAGTCGCTGCAAAGCACTTTCGTAGTCGCTTTCCAGTAAGGCACAGACGATCGGCCCCAAGTGCCCACCATACTGTGCGCGCAGTTCCAGCAAGGGATGGGAACATCCCCCTTCCGCCGTGCGCCACTTGAGGTAACGGGCAATCACGCGAATTCGGCAGATCACATTTCTCAATGACAGCCGCTGGGTTTCCTGCTTCAACCACTCGCGTAACGGTACTGTCCCAGCCTGATCGGTGACGGACATCCTTCCATACAGTGATTCTTCGAACTCCAGCAAGATGCTACGGTAATGTCTGCATGATTCGGGTCCGATCGACTGCGTGTCAAGGAACCGGCTGACGTTCTCTCTGGTATTCATGACGCCGCTCCCTGTGGAAGATCCAACGAGATCGCCATCAAATCATCGGTCGCCAGTTTGAGGTAGACGGCCGTCGACCGTTCGCTGCGATGTCCGAGGACATCGCCGATCACCTTAATTGATACACCACCGCTGAGAAGTGACGCGGCACGGCTGTGTCTCAGCACATGTGGTCCGCGTTTGCCCGGTAGCGAAACTCCGGCGGCCCTGAACCGACGACTTATCATGCTATGAAGGGCAGCACTCCCCGATAGCGGCTGGTATGGTGCGCGTCCCCTCAAAAAGATGAGGCGCTGCGTTGTTACGGGGCGCCCATGGCAAAGGTAGTCCAATAGCGCATCAGCCGGAAGGCGCATCAGGGGCAATTCTGAACAGCTCCCAGTTTTCGTGTGCTGGATACGAAGCCTCTCACGATGCCAATCGACGTCCGACAGACACATACCCAGGACTTCCCCTGCGCGCAGGCCGTAGGTCGTTAGCAGCGTCAGCAGGGCATAGTCGCGACGACCCAGCGGTGAGCAATCACGTCGAACAATGTCGAGGACCCAGTCGATATCTTCCGGGCGGATCGTTGATGGAATGTCCTCCATCGCATATGCAGACGTCGCTTCGATCGCCACCGAGAGATCGATGGACATCCGGCCACTACTATGCAGATATCGCAATACGCCGCGCAGCGTGCCTACCATCGTCCCCTTGGTCCGGCGCCGCATGGAGGCGACTCTCGATGCGATGTATGCATCGAGATCAGCAACGTTTACAGTGGTGAGGTTCTTGCCATGATCGTCCAGCCATCGTAAGAGCGAACGTGCTTCGAATCTATTGTGCTGGCGCGTGCCTGCGGACAGCCCGCGAACCTCCGTCATCCACGCGTCGTATTCGGCCACCACTTGGTGTATGGCGACATCCTCAGCGCTATCGCGCATCGTCTGCGTCGGCCAATCTCCATTGTGAACCAGGCGTAACAACATGTGGATCGCCATCCGGTTTTCGTTTCGCGAAAACGTTGAGAGCGCATGCTGGTCGCGTGTACGAAGGCGGTCAAGATACTGTCCAACGTCAGTTGGAGATATGGCTTCGAGAGCCTGTCCATGCTGAGCCACGTCGCGAAGAAAGCGGCGCACAGCATGCGGGTACTTTCTCACGACCGATTTTCCGTACCGCTCATCCTGGAGATACTGCTTCAGCCGATCAAGCCAGAAACTGTAATCTGATTGCGACACGATGATCTCCTTGGGTTAGAGACCAGAGAATCATGGCAGCGCTGAGCAGATAATGTTAAGTGTCGGTACACGCCAGCGTGCTGAATCAGGCACTTGACGTCGCTCCTTTGCATTACGGTTTCCTTCTCATAATCGGCGTAATGGCGAGCTTGCCATTAGGACAACATCCGCGCGAAGGGCCTGTTACAGAATCTCGTCGTTCACGAAATGAAGGGCGGGCGCGGCAAGCAGCGAAAATACGGCGTCTGCGCGGGCCAGCGCCGCGAAGCCGCGCTCGACCTCCTGTATGCGCAGAAACACATCGCCGCCGACTACCCGGTGCCGGTGCGCATCGTCAGCGATGGCGAAGCCCTCGCCATTTCGCTGATCGAGAACAGCGAACGCGAAGGACTCGATCCGTTCGACGTGCTGCGCGCCTACCGGATGCTGGCCGAGGAAGGGCGCAGCGTCGATTACATCGCTGCGCTTTTCTCCGCGTCGCCGCTTACCGTGAAGCGCCGCATGAAGCTCGCCAACGTGTCACCAAGGCTGCTCGGCCTGCTGCGCGAGGATGCGATCACGCTCGACCAGCTTGCCGCCCTCGCCCTCGCGGATGACCATGAAACGCAGGAACACATCTGGTTCGATGCGAACGAATGGCAGCGCCAGCCGAACTATCTGCGTCAGGCGATCACGCGCGCCGAAATCGATGCGAGCCGCAGCCGCCTCGTGCGCTTCGTGGGCCTCGCCGCCTATGAAGCAGCGGGCGGGTACGTGAGGCGTGACCTCTTCAGCGATGATGAGAACGCCGGTTACATCGCAGACGCCGAACTGCTGCAGAAGCTCGCCGCGCAGAAGCTCGATGCCGCTGCGGAAGAAGTCCGCGCCGAAGGCTGGGGCTGGATCGAGACACGTGTCGAGCGCGACTTCCTCGAACTGAACCGCTACGGCAGGCTGCGCCCGGTGCAGCGCCCATACACCGGCAACGAGCAGCAGCAGATGGATGCCCTCACCGCACAGCAGGACGAACTGGCTGAAAAACTCGAAGCCCTTTCGGAGGACGACGAGAGCGCCTACGAGGAAGCCGACCGCCTCAACGAGGAAATCGAACGCGTCAATGCGGCGCTTGTCGCCCTCGAAAGCGTCGCACTGGTATGGGACGAAACGCAGATGGCCGGGGCGGGCGCATTCGTCATCGTCGGACCGCAGGGTGAACTGGTCATCGAGCGCGGCCTCGTGCGGCGCGAGGACGCCAGCGTCCTCGAAGCGGCGGGCGCAGACGTGACCGGCACGCCGGAGGCACAGGCGCACGATCCGGTATCCGCACAGGCACCGAAGGTCCGACCCATTCACAGCGCGAAGCTCTGCCAGCGCCTCACCGCGCACCGCACTGCTGCCATCCATGCAGAACTGGTCGCGCAGCCCACCGTGGCGCTCGCTGCCCTGCTGCACTACCTGGTGCCGAAGGCACTGCCCGAGCACTTCGGGCGCGCGTCCACGCCCGACTTCCTCGCGCTCACCGGCACCAATAACCAGGACAGCCTGTTGCGGGCCGCAGACGACCTGGGCACCAGCCCCGCGTGGAGCGCCGTCGAGGCGCAACGCACGCGATGGATTGCAGAATTGCCCGCGAAGCGCATCGACCTGCTGCCCTGGCTTGTCCAGCAGGACCCTGGCACGACCCTGCTCGATCTGCTCGCCTTCTGCACCGGCACCCTGCTCGACGGGATCACGGGCGAAGAACGACCCCATGCGATCAACGCGCTCGCGGGAGCGTTGAACCTCGACATGACGCGGTACTGGACGCCGACCCGCGCCACGTATTTCGACCACGTCAGCAAGGCGCGCATCGCCGAGGTCGTCGCCACAGCCGTGTCACCGAAGGCCGCAGCGGACCTCGAAAAGATGAAGAAGGCCGACGCGGCAGCCGCCGCCGAACTGCGCCTCGCGAAAGTCGCCTGGGTGCCGGAAGTCTTCACCGACCGGGAAATTCCCGCCGCCCCCGCGTGGGGTGTCCGGGATGACGAGGGGGACGAGGATGACGGGGACAACGAGGGTGACGCGGACGACGACGGCGCAGAAGGCACCGCCGCACAGGACGGCGACGATGCCGATACGGAACCCGATACCGGCACTGGAGTGGAGCACATCAACGACACGCTCCCCGATATGGCCGCCGTGAATGCCCCAACCAGCCCGCACTCGCCGTGGCCCTTCCCGACCGCTGACGGCGTGAGCATCGGGCAGTCCGGCTCGCGCGTCGCCTGACGTCAATTACCTGCGAACCCTGCCCCGTTGCCCCGGCAATGGGGCAGGACAGGCGGTACGGCCCTGGGTCATCTCCCCGGATCATGTCCCCGAGTCACGGCCTGCTACCTGCGCACCTGACCTCAACAGGAGCAATATCATGTTCAACCGCATCCGCATGACCGTGGTCGCGACCAATGCTCAAGGCTCGCCCGATCTTTATCTGACCTTCGTTCACGCCACTGACCTGCAATACGGACACGGTCGGCATTACGACATGGCAATCGCACGCGCAGAGGACGAAGGCTATCGCGCTCCGATGATTGCGTTTGACCACAATGACGCGGCCGCAGGGGCGCTTCGCCATGCCCTCGCTTTCATGCAGGGTGAAACCGACGAAGTCTGAGCCGCGCGGGCTGACGGCGAGCCGTCTGCCTTTCGCAGCCCGCCGCGCGCCTGCCGCCCACAGGCGCGGCCTTCGGCTTCCCAACGGCCTGACGGCTCGCCGCACGGACAAAAACGCTTGATGTTCCCGCGCAACCGCGCGTGAATGATGTCGTCGCAACCGTCTTTCAAACGCAACCGGGAGATCATCGTGAGCATGCCCGACCTGCCAGCCGCCGCAAGACGGCAGATCGCTGAAATCGCCAGGACCACGCTCGGCATCGAAACCCTCGAAACCCGCTACGCAGACCGGCTCGACTTCCATGACACCGCCGTCTGGTCCATCAAGGCCGCACTCGAAGCGGTCTGGCTGGCCGGGGCCGCCGCCGGGAAAGAGGCGGCACGGCAAGACGGTGCAGCATGAACCCAACCGCAGCCTGCCGGTTCGGGTCGGGGCATCTGTCGCGCGACAGGCAGGCGATGGACTCGCGCCAACGGGTGTCCCGTACGGCCTGCACTGTCCGGGCTTCGTGAATCATTACCGCCTGGTGGCGCGCGGCACCGGCGAGGTGTCGCCCGCCCGCGCAGGCGGCGACCCGTCTGCCTGAGCCCAATGAATGCCAGCCCACCAGCCACCCACGCCGCCCGCGCCCGTCGCCAGCAGTACGACGACCAGACCGCCCGCCACCAGACCGTAGCACGCCCTGACGAAGCGTCGCATGGCGACCCGCTCGAATGACGCGAGTGCCGCGTCGAGCCGTTGCCGCTGCTCACGAGCCGAAACTGTCGCTGCGCCCACGATCCGGTTTCCGGCAACGCGCGCGATCCGGTTCGCCGCGCGCTGCGTGAGCACGGCGAGCGCCTCGTCGTTCATGACTGCCAGCGCCGCCTGATAGCGCGCCTCGTGCTCGGCGGTCATCCTCTCCGCCAGCGTGATTGTTTCCTTGCAGCGTGCCAGCGCCTCGCGGTGCTGCACCATCAATGCCTGCGTTGCCGCGTACGCTTCGGCTCGCGCGGCATCGACGCCGCCTGCACCCGCCTGACGGATGCGCTCCGGCATCGCCTCGTAGAGACGCACGTAGTATTCGAGCACCGCCAGCACCGACCACAGGGCATCGTTGTCCCGCAGGTTCAGCGCCGCCGACACGCGGCGCATGCGCAGCAGGCTTGCGTCATCCGGCGGTGTGCCGCTCACTTCGAGGAAAAGCCGGGCGAGCGGATCCGCCGGGCGCGCACGACGCGAACGCCGCTCACGCATCGCCTGTCACCTGCGCGAACATCGCGTCGTAGCATGCCCGCCAGCGCAGCAATTCAGCGCGCTGTCCGATGGGCAGGGTTTCGACCGCCTTGCGTACCGACAGCCGCTGGCTGCGCAGATCATCGGCCACGCGGTCCGCGAGTTCGGGAAAATCCAGCGACCGGCCTTTCGCCTCGATGCTTTTGCGCAGCTTCGAATCCTGATACAGCACGAACCGTTCAGGCGTACCGTAGTAACCATTGCGCACGACATGCACCGTCGCGTCCGGGAACGTGTCGCTGAACTGTCGCAGCAGTTCGAGACTGTCGCGCTGCCGGTTGATGACCCAGAACACGACGAGCCGCCGTCCCAGTTCATCAAGCGTGCTGCCCAGTGTCGCGCCGTAGCGCGTGACGCCATCCTGGTTGCGCGCCGCCGTGCTGACCACCACGACCGCATCGCGATGCCCGTCGCAGTAGTTCACCATGTCGATCCAGCCGCCCGCCGTGTCCAGATCGAACGATGCGCACGCAATCTCGTCGTGTACTGCGCGCATCACGTCCGGGTTCGACGTGTCGTTTTCCACGAGGACGGTATTCACGCCCCGGCGTTGCAGGTGATCCACCAGCGCGAGTGCGACCACGCTCTTGCCGACGCCGCCCTTGCCACCGCCGACGAGATAGATGGGATTGACTGCCGTGTCGACTGTCCTGTCCATTGCGACTCCCTACAGGTCCTCGGTGTCGGGCCGGATTGCAAATCCGAGCGTGCCCTGCACCGGCATGAGTTGTCCGGTTACGGTCTTTCCCCCATCCTTGCGGACCTGTTTCTGGCGCGGCGAACTGTCTGGCGCACGCGTTTCCGCTCTGTCCGGCTGTGCCGCTACTCTCGCGCCTGACGCCGCGCGCGCACCGCTCGCGCCGCCGCCCTTCCCGGCTGCGCGCAACCCGTAGCGGATCGCACCCGCCGTGATGTCGATCCCGTGCGACTTCGCCTGTTCCGCGATCTGCTCCAGCGTATAGCCTTTTGCCTGCGCCGCGCGTACACGCGCGCGCATGTCTTTCATCGCATCGCGCACCGTGACGCCGCGTTCCGCATCCGGCCTCTCGGGCAGCGCATCAAGCGCACGGGCAAACGCTTCCCATTGCGACTTCGCATAGACCCTCGCGACAGGCATTGTCACCCTCCCGTGCACACCTTCCTGCGCGCCGTTAACGCACGGACCTGTCACCATCCTGCGCACAGCAAACGCAACCGTCAACCACCTGTTTTCGCACGGCAAACGCGTACGGGAACGCATGGGATGCGATGGGAAGCGATGAGCACAACGCACTTTTTAACGCCTGTCGTACACACGCGACATATCCGCCGTTGACGCGCGGTTACGCATTGATATTCACTCGCGCCACGCACCGGGTTCGCACGTTGCCGCCTCACGTTACGCACGGACCTTGATCATCGCTACGCAGCGGATGATCATCGACAGCGCAAGAGCAGCGAATGTGGCAACGCCACGCATTGGACATCGATAACACCCGAGCTGTGCACGGCGTGCGACGCAGCAACGCCAGACCTGCACCCGGTATCGCGCCACTTCTGCACACGTCACACGTGCGTTTAGCAAGACGACATACGCACAATCGTGGGCATGCCATGCGCACGGAATGGACCGATAAACGCGAAAGTACTGCGCACGGGAAGCGCATCCGTTTGCGCACCGGCATACGCATTTCGTTTGCGCCTGAAGGGAGACCTCTGCGCAGCGGTTTCGCATGGCCTTCGCACACGGTTCGCACGCGATACTTCGGGGCCTGAACAGAGGTTTACGCCGTGACGGAAACCTCTGCGCAAAACGTTTACGCCGCGCGACAAAAAACGCACGGAAAACACGGTATTGCAGGATAGGCTACCGCCGGTTTTGGGCGCCATGCGCGCAATAACGCACAATGCTATGCCGGGCCCGGCCCGGAAACAGGCAACCGACGAATGCGACGCGAAGCGCCGTTACCTCTTCGGCGCTTGCATCGCAGCCCGCCATGACAGGGGTATGCGGTGTGCGCATTTTTCCGGCGAGTGAGGACGCCGCGTTCGGCCGCGGCGGGTTTCGAGGCGGTGCGTAGAGCGTGTCGCGGTAGATTCAGCTTGAGGTCGAGTTGTGGGACAGGTGATCTACCACTTGCTGGCGTTGACCGCATCCCTGAACGCCTTGCCCGCCGTGAATTTTACCGTCTTCGCAGCAGCAATCTGGATCCGTGCCGCCCCTTTTTGCACTATCTGTCGCACATCCCGTACGTAGCTCCGCATGTCCCGCTCTCGCCATCCGTCCTCCCGTCAATCGCGGAAGCCGCGCCATTCGCGTGCCACGCTGCTCCCGTTGCCTGCCAGCGCAACCAGCATGTGCTCGCTGAAGTTTCACGCGTGTCTCACCATCGTGCGTGTCGGGTTTGGCAACGCCGAACACCTGGTCGAACTGGCAAGCGTCATGTATATCGCGTACCTCCTGCAACACAAAGGGTATGGTACGCAGCCCGTCGAACGCTTCCACGAAGCCGAAGACGCGATGGAGTGTGTAAACAGGCGAGGCCTGGAAACCGGTACGTGGCGCCTCGATGACGCCGCCTATCCTCGCTTCGCGGAACTCCTGACCTTGCACGACCGGCAACTGGCCGATGCCCCCGCACACGTCATCATCACAGCAGAGGATGAACTGATGCGCTTCATTGGTAGCACTACACCCTCACCGCTGCCGCCCCCACCCGGTTGAATCACAGATCGCGAAAGCATAAGCGCGACTTGACACGCTGACCTCGGCAACGTCGTGCGGCAGTTATCGTGTTACGCCGGACATCCCCGGACCCATCCACGAATCCCGTGTTTCCTGCACATCGGCGTAATGCGGGCTGGCACGTATAGGACAGCCGTTTGGTGCCGCTGAACCGGGCGGCCTGGCAGGAGCGGCAATTTAAGTCTGCTTTAAGACATGATGGCCTTCAGATAAACGCTGTGTTGGCGTTCGTTCGATAATCGGACGACCTTCACTGAACGGCGGAGACAGTCATGGATGAGGTCAAGTTTTACGTTGGGCTCGATGTGCATAAAGACTCCATCGCAATCGCATTCGCCCGGGCGCACTTGCGGGACGATCCTCAATTTGTCGGGACGACCCGCTACAGCGTGATTTCCCTGACGAAGGCACTCTCGAAGCTGGGCAAGCCAGCCGAGCTCAGTGTCTGTCACGAAGCGGGCCCCTGCGGGTATGGGCTCGTGCGGGCGCTGCGCGAACAGGGCTATCGCTGTGAAGTGGTTGCGCCATCGCGCGTCGCCCGGCGGCCTGCCGACAGAATCAAGACGGACCGTCGCGACGCATTACTGCTGGCAAGACTCCATCGGGCCGGCGAGCTGGTGCCAGTTGCAATTCCCGAGCCGGCGGACGAGGCCATCCGCGACCTGGTGCGCGCTCGGGAGGATGCTGTGAATGACCAGCGCAGAATGCGACAGAGGCTCAAATCCTTTCTGCTTCGTCATGGTCATGCCTACACCGGCACGCGGTGGGGACCGAAGCATGAACTCTTCCTCTCGAAGATAAAATTCGAAGAGCCCGCCCAGCATATCGTCTTCACCGAGTACCGGATGGCGGTGCGGTTCGCCACCGAACTCGTCGAGCGCCTCACGCAGTCGCTGCGCGCCCATGCCGAAACCTGGCGATGGTTGCCAGTGGTCAAAGGCCTGATGACCCTGCGCAGCATTGACATCATCTCCGCGTTGACCATTGTCGCGGAACTTGGCGACTTACGGCGTTTCCCGCATCCACGCGAATTCATGGGCTACCTGGGACTTGTGCCGTCGGAACACTCCAGCGGGAATTCAAAGCAACGAGGCCGTCTGACCAGGACGGGCAACAGGCACGTGCGCAGGATACTTGTCGAGGCGGCGTGGAACTATCGGTTGCCGGCGAGAATCGGTGAGTCACTACAGCCCCGACTGGAAGGACAACCTCGACATATCATCGACATCGCCTGGAAAGCGCAGGTTCGGCTCTGCCACAGATTTCGCCGGCTTCGCTCACGAGGTCTTCACCAGAACAAGACGTGTGCGGCAATCGCGCGCGAACTATGTGGCTTCATCTGGGACATCGGGACACGACTGCAGCCAGCCTGAGCACGCCGTTAAATCTTGCCCGGAGATTTTAGACAGGAGCCGCTATCGCAAAACCTTTAACTTCCACCTGATCGGTAACGCGGCATCGGGCGCGATGAGGGGAATCCTCGAGATTTTTTTGTGAGCACGCGACTGCGTGATCTCCGTGGTTAAGAGCGAGGTAGCCCCGTGACGGAAAGATGAAATGCGGTAACCAGCCCGCGGATATGAGCTTGATCCATCGTCGATAAACAGCCCGTCTGCCGCGTTACCAATCAGGTCGGATACGTTGACATTCGAGATCGCGGTGGCGAGGGCGGTGCTCGCCCTACTTGCAAAAACAGGCCATATGAGAAATACAGCGCAACGTTCTCTGGCCTGACGAAGGCATTTCATACATTGCTGTCTTGATGCACTCGCCTGCACCGGGCCGGAAGTACGGTGCATTTTCCGGAACAACCTGAACGGATAGCTGGAACGGATGGCCCAAGACGACCTTTCCGGGTCGGGTTTTTTCATGGGTCGCACAATCGGGAATCGAAGGGAACGCTCGTGTTTCCCGGCAAACGCAATGTGCATCCGGGCGATACGACAAACGGCGACGCGCGCAGCACCCCGTTGTCGTCGGACTGGCAACTGTCAATCGACGGCAGCCGGGCAGATCCCGTTCATTCCGGTGCTGATCTGATCTCAAACGAAGTCTTCATGGATTCCACGCGGTTTCGCCCTTCGCGCTTGGCATGATATAACGCGTCGTCGGCCACCCGAAGCAATTGCTCCAGCGCACTCCCGTCTTTCGCTGTAGTAGCAACACCCACACTGCATGTATAGCCAGGTAGTTCGTTATCTCCATCCTGCAACAGGGACAAGCGAATTCTTTCAGCCTGGGCAGACGCATCTTCCAGACTCACCCCGCGAAGCAGGACCGCGAACTCCTCCCCACCCAGACGGGCCATGGAAGTACCGTTGACCAGGACGGCATTTGCGCGCCGGCAAAAATCAACCAGCACCTTGTCGCCAACGTCATGACCATATTTATCGTTGATTGCCTTGAAGTGATCCAGATCCACAATCAACAATGCTAATGTGCCGCCCGTTCGCTGTGCCACCTGATATTCGCGTTGGTAAATCTCGGCGAATGCACGTCGGTTAAAAACGCCGGTGAGTGGATCCCGGGTTGCATACCACTTCAATTCCATATTCAATCTGTGAGTTGCCACCATGACAAACCCCAGCGCGAGCAGCAAAGTCACGAAACTGTAGGTTGCGAAATAAATGGCCTGAATCAGATCCGGCGAAAGGAAGTTGCTCTGGACGAGAGTGGGTAACAGGCTGGTCACGCCGCGAATCAGCAGCACGACAATCTGAAGCAGCAGCACGAATGCCAGAAAATATGTACTGGAATGCCTCACGCCGTAGCGAACTACGAGCAGGAGCTGAACACCATAGAGACCCAGCAAACAGCCTGTGATCGACGTGAGCCTGAGCGTATAGGCGGGTTCCACAAGCAGCCACCAGCTGACGCACGCCATTGTCAGGATCGTTGCCGCACTCACGCTGGCCCAGGAGGGCTTGCGTCCGTAAAACAACTGGGTGCCGACTAGCCACAAACCGACACCACACAGCAGACCGGCATTTGCCACGATCACTGACAGCCAGTCAGGTATCACCTCACGTAATCCGAACAGGACCGCCGTTACGGCAAGTATCAGAGACCCCAATGCCCACCGGCCAATACCGTTGATATTCGAATGTAAATCCCGATACACCGAAAACAACACGGATGACATGATTGCTGACATGACAGACGTCAGCAATATGACAGTGCGGGGGTCAATTGTGATCATTGGCTTCGTCGTTCAACTGGAAATGCGACGATACCACGCGATCAAAAGCCGCCTGTGGGGTACCGATCTCTTGAAACCCTTTACACTAAAAGCGAAAAGAGGCTGCGAATGTGAAGCACAAGTGATCGCGATGGAGAACGACGCAACGAACGGCAACAGTGTGTGAAAGTTCGTCTGCTGTGCAAGGCCGTCTATCCGGTACTCTTGGACTACCTGTGAAGCGGAAGGCTGAATGCAGCTGAGGTCGATGCAGTCATTGCCGCCTGTGCCAAAGGCTTTTCCTTTCCGACGAATCTCGACCGGGATCCACCGCTGAGAGGGCTCGCGCCCATGGGGAGCAGTCGACCGCAGCCTTCGCGACGCTAAACAAGCAGGTGCAAGGTCTGTCGCGCGTCGTGCGTTTGCTCAGGCTGCGTCACGCTGACGCCCGCGTAAAGAGGTCCGAAAGCCCACTTCGACTTGTTCTGGTGCAAACAGGAAAACCGGTTGATAGGTTTTGCGGCACCGGCCCGGCGCGTCCAAAATCTGAAGCGGCACCCCAGCCTCGACGCAGACAGGAACGCCGTGTCGGCGCTCGCGGTGCAACCATCTTGCCCAGCGCCTCGCTGCGGCAGCGTCCAGTTCCCAGACTTGATCAGAATTCCTGCCAATCCACGGCACGGGAGGTCGTCGCGATCATGGTGTCTCCGCCGGCGGTCGCGAATGGCGTCGTCCTGGTTGACGTTGCAGGGGAAGGCATGCGAACGGTCTGCGACGACAGACGCGGATCACTCGCTGGGGCGACTATGCGTGACCCGGCTGGCCGCGTATCGGCGATCCTGAAGACGGCCACCGCCTGACGTAGCGCCTGGGCCTGCTGGGCCATCGACTGCGCTGCTGCCGACGCTTCTTCGACCAGGGCGGCATTCTGCTGGGTCACCTCGTCCATCTGGGTAACCGCCGTATTAACCTGCCCGATACCGGCGCTCTGTTCTTCCGAAGCCGCCGCGATTTCGCTCATGATGTCGGTCACGCGCTTCACCGCCTGGACGATTTCGTTGATGGTGCTCCCGGCTTCCTCAACGAGTTTCGAGCCGGTATCGACGCGAGTCACCGACTCGCCGATCAGATCCTTGATTTCCCTGGCTGCTGCTGCACTGCGCTGGGCAAGCGTGCGTACCTCGCCGGCCACGACGGCAAACCCTCGCCCCTGTTCGCCAGCGCGAGCTGCCTCGACTGCTGCGTTAAGCGCGAGGATATTCGTCTGGAATGCGATGCCTTCGATCACGCCAATGATATCGGCGACTTTGGCGGAACTGTCGGAGATCCCGTTCATCGTCTCCACCACGCGGCCGACCACCTCCCCGCCGCGCTGCGCGATGGTCGACGCGGTGACGGCCAGTGTAGTGGCCTGCCTGGCATTGTCCGCATTCTGACGGACTGTGCTGGTCAGCTCTTCCATGCTCGACGCTGTTTCCTCGAGTGACGCCGCCTGCTCTTCGGTGCGCTGGGACAAGTCAGTATTGCCTTGCGCAATCTGGCCGGCAGCGACGGAGATCGACTCACTGGAAGCCTTGATGCCCTCCACGATGCTCGTCAACTGGTCTTTCATTGCGCCGAGCGAGTGCATCAGGCTGGAATGATCCCCTGTCTACAGGCGCACCATGACACGTAGATTGCCGGCCGCGATATCTCCAGCGAGCGCCACCGCCTCGCGGGGTTCGCCACCAAGCTGTTTTGCCAGGACTCGCGCAATCATCAGCGCCACACCCAGCGCAATGACCGCCGCCCCGACGTTCACTCCGATCACCAGCGCGATCGCGTGCGAATATGCCTTACTGGCCAGTTCCCCCTCGCGGGCCGCACCCGTCACGTTGACCTCGACGATTGTCTTGATGTCTTTCTCGATGGATTTGCGAATAGTGGCTGACTGACCGCTCACGAGAGCCAACGCTTCCACTGGCTTGCCTGCTTTCGCCAGTGCCCTGACCTGCTGGTCGACCTCCAGATACTGCGGCATAAGCGTCTGGATGTCAGCGTATGCGGCTCTCTCCTCCGGCTCGGTCATGAGATTCTGGTATTCGGTTTCGGCGTGACGATAGTCCGCCAGCGCTGACTCGATGAGTGGTTCCAGCGCCGCGGCATCGGCGGCCGTCGCCGCAGCGGCCACTCGGTATTCATTGATGCGGATCTCGCGAAGCCCGGCCTGCATCTGCAGACTGCTGCGCACGCTTGGCAACCAGTTGTCACGCAATTCCACGACGCGGGCGTTTTCACCACGCAACTCTAATAGAGAAAACGCGCCCAATCCAACCAGCAAAACGATAACAAAAGAAAATCCCAGGATCAGCTGGGTGACCACCTTCAAGTTTTTGAGAGCCTGCACGCTAATGCCTTCGTTGGGTTGAATAAGCGCTTCCCGCGCTTCGGAGTCCAGATATAAAGAACATTATTTGCTCCTGATATCGACAGATAGGCTCATGCCCTTGAGATGAAATTTATCCTCGCGTCGCCACTGAGTGATCGACGAGCTTGGTTAGATTCTGCGGAGTGTTTTTAAGCTTCCGCAAGTGATAACCAATGGTTGCCAGAGCAACTGCCGTTATCCTTGCGTCGTCCGGAGCGGACATATACAGTTACCGCGCTGCATGTCTTTAAAGTCAGTACGACGACACCGCGGCTCTTTTCCGCCTGTCGCCACTGTCGTACCAATTCAGCGATCAAGGTGCCCCAGACATTCAAGGCTTTGCTCGGGCAATATCTGAGTATGCATGGCGCTTTTGCGATCCGCTGGACGAACTCGAACGCCCGGACACAATTCAGCACACTTTGCGTTTCCGTCTACGCGGAATGGGACGCTTTACGTCGACGTGTTCACTTCTGAAGGAGGACGCAGTGGCCAGCGCTTCATCGAGCGCATTAACTGCTCGTTGCGCGAATCCTCTGAATTTTGCACCCCGCTCCGTCAGAATCACTCCGCGTGTCGAGCGGCTGAAGAGCGGCCCACCAAGTTTTTCCTCAAGGTCTGAAACGTAATGTGACACGGTGGACGCCTTGACCGAAAGCCTCTTCGCCGCCACGCTGAAACTTCCTGCTTCTGATGTCGTGAGAAAAGCCCGGACCGCTGCATAGTAGTTCATCGATCTTTCCCTCGTTGCAGACTCGCGTTGCGTTCCTCGCCCATATGTCGACGCTGCAGCGTGAACACCGCTACGTAAGCCGAATTTTCGAAACAATTCCACAGCCATAGATGGCGGCGGAGATCATGGCAGCTTCGTCTATGCCTGGCAAACCCCTTGTCGCAATTCTGATTTGCGATCGTGCACAACGAAGTGGGGGGTCCCATTTCTGCAAAACTGAATTCCTTATGTGGGTGTTCCACTCCAATAGCCGAGCCCCTATCCTCGAACCTTTAATCGCTATAGGCGGCCACTCGATACGGGTGTATGGGTTCCCACACAATACAAGGCGGGGCGGATCGCAATCAGCGCTCCCAGCCTCAGCAAGCCGTATTGAACACCCGAGCCGTCTGTAGACGGAGATGCCACATGAAAAAAGAAGGCACGGTATTTTCGCGCCGCGGTTTCATCAAGAGTTCGCTCACGGCCGCCTCGTCGGTCGTGCTTCTCAAGGCTTCCCCCACCGTTCCTGTCGCCGACGCCTCGGCGGCCGAAAATCCGGCTGCTCCCGCCTACGAACCTCGCTATTTCACCGCTGCGGAATGGGCTTTCATTCAGGCAGCGGTGGACCGCCTGATCCCCTCGAATGACGATGGCCCCGGCGCACTGGATCTGCACGTGCCCGAGTTCATCGACCGGCAGATGGATACCGACTACGGGCACGGCGCGCGCTGGTATCTGCAGGGACCTTTTCACCCGGACTCGGACTTTACGCTCGGCTACCAGATGAAATATTCGCCGCGTGACATGTATCGCGTGGCGATTGCCGGCATCGACGGGTGGTGCAGGCGCGAGCATGGCCAGAGCTTCGCGAAGCTGGACGCGGCCACTCAGGAGCGCGTGCTGGGGCAGCTCGAAAAAGGCGAGATCGTGCTGCCTGACATGAAAACGAACGAGTTCTTCATCCAGCTGCTCGCGAACACGAAGGAAGGCTATTTCGCCGATCCGATGTACGGCGGCAATCGCGGCATGGGTGCCTGGAAGATGATCGGATTTCCGGGCGCGCGCGCCGACTTCATGGACTGGGCCACCCAATACGACACGGTCTATCCGTTGCCGCCGGTGTCGATCCTGGGCGAGAAAGGCTAAAAAACCGGGCTGAAAGGCGCAGGCTGAAAAAAAGCTGGGAAACACTGCATGACAAAATCCATGAAACCCGTTGACGTCGTCGTGATCGGGCTCGGCTGGACCGGCTCGATCCTCTCCATGGAGCTGGCCAGCGAGGGCCTTGAGGTGGTCGCGCTCGAGCGCGGACACAATCGCGATACGTCACCTGACTACACCTATCCCAAGGCCGTCGATGAACTGAAATACGGGATCCGCGGCGAGCTGTTCCGCCGGCTGTCGCTTGAAACCGTGACGGTGCGCCACCAGGTCGGCGACACGGCCGTCCCCTACCGGCAATACAATGCGTTCCTGCTGCCCGACAACGTCGGGGGCGCTGGTGTCCACTGGAACGGGCAACTCTACCGGCCGTCGCCTGAGGACATGAAGTTCCGCTCGCACAACGTCGAGCGCTATGGTGCCGGGTTCCTGCCAGCCGACATGACGATCCAGGACTACGACGTCACCTGGAATGAGCTGGAGCCGTATTTCGACCGTTTCGAATATCTGAACGGCACATCGGGTCAGGCCGGTAACCTGCGGGGCAAGGTCCTGTCGGGCGGCAATCCGTTCGAGGGGCCGCGCTCGCGTGCCTACCCGACGCCCCCCGTTGCCGATCAGTACGCAGCGAAGCTGTTCGCCAGTGCCGCGCGCGAGCTTGGCTATCATCCGTTCCCGCAGCCCAGCGCGAACTGTTCCGAGCCCTACACGAACTTCTACGGCGTTCGCCTCGGACCGTGCAACCTGTGCGGCTTTTGCGAACGCTTTGGCTGCTTTCTCTACTCGAAGGGGGCGCCGCAAACCACGATCCTCCCTGCACTGATGCGCAAGCCAAATTTCGAGCTGCGTACCCAGAGCCATGTCGTGAAGATCAACGTCGATTCGACGGGCAAGCGTGCCACTGGCGTCACCTATATCGATGGCGCCGGCAACGAGGTATTCCAGCCAGCCGACCTCGTGATCCTGTCATCGTTCCAGATCAACAACGTGCGGCTGATGCTGCTCTCAGGCATCGGCAGACCCTATGATCCGGTGACCGGAAAGGGCGTGATCGGCAAGAACTTCGCCTACCAGATGATGAGCTCGACGTCCGTCTTCTACGACAAGGATGTGCCGATCAATCCGTTCATCGCAGCCGGCTCCGGCGGCTCGCAAATCGTCGACGAATTCAACTCGGACCACTTCGACCACGGCCCGCATGGCTTCCTCGGCGGCGGGTACATCATCGGCGGACAGACGGGCGGCAGGCCGATCCAGCAGCTCGCCGTGCCGCACGGCACACCGGCCTGGGGCGCGCAATGGAAGCGCGCGGCCAAGGACCATTACCTCCATACGACAAACGTCGTCGCGCACGGCTCAGTCATGGCGTATCGCGATGCGTATCTCGACCTCGACCCCACCTACCGCGATTCGCTCGGTCTGCCGATGCTGCGCATGACGTTCGACTGGCATGACAACGAGTACCGCATGACCCGCTTCGTCACGGACCGCGCGCTCGAGATCGTCGCGAAGATGAATCCGAAGTCGCATTCGACGCTGATGCGCAAGCCCGGCGACCACTTCAACGTGCGCGAATATCAGACCACGCACACAGCCGGCGGCGTCATCACGGGTGCCGACCCGCAGTCGAGCGCGCTGAACCGCTATCTGCAGAGCTGGGACGTGCCGAACCTGTTCGTGATGGGCGCCTCGGCGTTTCCGCAAGGCATCGGATACAACCCCACGGGCCTGGTTGGCGCGCTCGCCTACTTCGCCGCGGACGCGATACGGACACAGTATCTCAAGCGTCCCGGCGCGCTCGTGCAGGCGTGAGGAGCGCAGCCATGAAGACTACGCTCCGGCCGGGGACCATCATCGCCGGTCTCGTCGCGCTCGCCGTGGTGATCGTTGCGTGCGCATGGATCGTCGCGGCGCTATTCGGCGGCCGCGGCGGTAGGGCTCACGACGCGGCACTCGAAGCGGAAGCGCCGATCGACGCGAACGACACTGCGCTCATCCGCCGCGGCGCCTACCTGGCCGTTCTCGGCGACTGCGCCGCCTGCCATGTCGCCAAAGACGGCAAGGCCTTTGTTGGCGGCCTGCCGATTACCACGCCCATCGGCACGCTCTACACCACCAACATCACTCCGGACCCGGCGACCGGCATCGGCAACTACACGCCAAGCGATTTCGAGCGCGCGGTGCGTCGCGGGATCCGCAGGGACGGCAGCCCGATGTATCCGGCCATGCCCTATCCATCGTACGCCCACGTCAGCGACGACGACGTGCGCGCGCTTTACGCGTACTTCATGCACGGCGTCGCTCCCGTCGACTCGCCGAACCGCGCGTCCGGCATTCCGTGGCCGCTGTCCATGCGCTGGCCGCTTACGTACTGGCGCTGGGCCTTCGCGCCGAAGGTGCAGCCTGCCGCACATACGGACATCGACAGCGCGACGGCTGCAGGGGCCGCGCACGATGCGGCACTGCTGGAGCGCGGGCGCTATCTCGTCGAAGGGCTCATGCACTGCGGCAGCTGTCACACGCCGCGGGGTGTCGGTCTGCAGGAGAAGGCACTCGGGGACGCGGATGGCTCCGACTATCTGTCCGGCGGCGTTATCGACCATTACGTTGCGAACAGTCTACGCGGGGACGACCTGACCGGGCTGGGCCGGTGGAGCCAGGCCGATATCGTCGAATTTCTGCGCACCGGACGCAACCCAGAGACGGCCGCGTTCGGTGGCATGCGTGATGTTGTCCAGCACAGCTCGCAGTTTCTGAACGACACCGACCTGCTTGCGGTCGCCACGTACCTGAAGTCGCTGCCGGGGAATCATCCGGCCGGGCACTACGCGTATGCGGCCGCGGCCGGCGCCGCGCTCGCGAAGGGCGACGTGAGCGCGCGTGGCGCAATCGATTACCTGAACAGCTGCGCGGCATGCCATCTATCGTCAGGCAAGGGCTACCGCGACACGTTCCCCGCGCTCGCCGGCAATCCGGTCGTCAACGCGAAAGATCCGACGTCGCTGATCAACATCGTGCTCAACGGCAACACCGAGGTCGGGACTTCGCGCGTGCCGACGCAGTTCACGATGCCGCCCTTTGGCGACCGCCTGACCGACGCCGAGGTCGCCAACGTCGTCACGTTTATCCGGACGAGCTGGGGCAACCACGCGCCGGACGTCAATGCAGACGAAGTTGCGAAAGTGCGTGCGCAGACGCACGCACCAACCGTTGCGCGCCGCCAATGACATTCAATCGCTTTGCATGGGCGGATCGGGTGGGGTGGCAGATGCAGGACACAGAATAGCTGACGCCGAACTCCCGCTTATGGATTACTTCGCCGCCCTGCGCGCATTCCTCTATGCCGCGGATCTTGGAAGCTTCAACAAGGCCGCAGACCAGCTCCAGGTCAAGACCTCAACGGTCTCGCGACATATTGCCGAACTGGAGCGCGATCTCGGTATCGCGCTCTTCAACCGCTCCACGCGCGGACTCGCATTGACTGAGGGCGGACACGTGTTCCGCGAACAGGGCGCGGCCGCCATCCGGATGCTCGACGAGGCGTGCGTGGCAACCTCGTCGCTCAATGCGTCCCCGCAGGGCCTGCTGCGCGTGACGATGCCCACTGCGTTTGGGCGACGCCATGTGGTCGCCCACATTCCGGAATTCATGAGGCGGTATCCGCATATCGACGTGGACGTCGTCATCACCGACGAGATCGTGAATTTCGTTGCGACCGGGGTCGACGTAGCGATCCGCGTCGGCGTGCTTCCCGACTCGCAACTCATGGCGCGCCGACTGGCGAACCATACAAGCGTGGTCTGCGCGAGCCCTGACCACGTGCGCCTTCACGGCGTGCCGTCGTCGCCGGCCGAGCTTTCCACACATCCGGCCATACGCTTCGCGATCGCTGGTGACGACTCCTGGTTTCTCGCACGTCAATCCGGGGCCGACGGGCAGGAAGAAGCCGTCGAAGTCAAACTGCGCGGTCGCCTGCGCGCGAACAACATCGAGGCGATCCTCGACCTCGCGATCGCCGGCAGCGGCGCCGCGTTGCTTCCGCTATGGGCGATCGGGGAACCGCTGCGCACCGGACTGCTGGTGCGGCTGCTGCCGGACTGGCAGGGCCAGGCAACGAGTAGCCCGCCTGCGATATGGGGGGTGTATCCGCGCAAGAAAACGGTATCTTCCAAGGTGCGGGCGTTTCTCGACTTTTATTCCGATATGTTTAGCCGGGAGCGTTACTGGGAACCGTGATGTGCACGGGCAGGCGCGCCGCGACGGGCTACGGTGATGTTGAGTGCGCCAGGCCCATCAAACCAGACCATGACAAGGACTGAGTGATGCCAACTTTCTCTTCGGATGCCCTCAAGGGCAAGATCGCCGTGGTGACGGGTGCCGCACGCGGCATAGGTCGCGCCGCCGCAGTCGCTCTGGCGGAGGCGGGGGCCGATGTGGCCGGCCTCGACATTTGCTCCGCGGTTTCATCCATCGACACCTTTGCGCCTGCGACCCGCGCCGACCTTGCCGAGACGGGGCGTATGGTAACTTCTGTGGGCCGCCGCTGGCGCCCGATCGTGGCCGACCAGCGCGATATCGGCGCATTGCGGCGCGCGGCCGAGGAAGTGCGTGCCGCCTGGGGCGGTCTCGACATCCTCTTTGCAAATGCCGGCATCCAGGCGTTCAAGCCACTGCTGGAGATGGACGACGCCGACTGGTACGACCAGATCGACTGCAACCTCAACGGCACGGCCAACGCGATCCGTGCCTTTACGCCGCTGCTGGTCAAGCGTGGTGGCGGCCGCATCATCGTCACGTCCTCGACGCAGGGACAGCACGGCACGTTGAACGGCGCCGCCTACTCGGCCTCGAAGTGGGGCATTCTCGGTCTGATGAAGTCCGCGGCACTGGAGCTTGGCAAACACGGGATCACGGTTAACGCGCTCGTGCCCGGCCTGATCGACACGGCGCTCACCCGGCACGAAGATCGTTACGCGCAGATGATTCAGGTGGGCGGCAACGCGCCGTCGTACGACCCGGCCAAGGATGAAACGGCGGCTGCAGAGGGATTTGCCGCCAAACTGCCGCTTGGCCTGCCCTGGCTGCCGCCGGAGAGTATCGCACCCGCCGTCGTGTTCCTCGCGTCGGACGCCGCCGCCCTCGTGTCAGGAACAAGCGTCGCGGTGACGGGCGGCGACAGCGCAAATATTACGGCCTGAAAGCTACGATTACTCCGGAAAGCCGACACTGCCAGCAAACTCCGGAAGATGTCCGCGTGGCATGCCCAGCCTGATGTCCTGGAAACCGCCAACGATTTCATCCGGGAGCATGACGCCAACGATCTGCCCTTCTTTCTCGACGCACTGGCTGCCCGTCTCGACGCACGACTGGCGCATGACGCGGCCAGCATCGTCAGACAATTCGCAAAATCGCGCCCTGGCCGGCGAGCACGCCGCCGCCGCTCGCCGGCTTGACTGAGACTACCGCCCAGCAGAAGCAGGATGGGCGAACGCGCTGGTGACCGGACGGGTACTTTCGCCGCAGTGCGAAATGAACGTACGTCAACGGTACAAGCTGGAAGGCGGCATCTGGTTGCCCGAAGTGGACGGCTATCAATCCAGGCAGATCGGTCGAGCACCCTGCCACGCAACGTAGGCAAGCCGGCTTATGCGCGGGACATGACCTTCCATACCTCTACAGGACCGGCCTGCTTCCGGATATGCCAGGTTTTCCTGGGAATCGATGTTCCCTTCATTGTCCGCCAGGCTTCAACAACAAGTATTGCCTCACCCGGAATGTTCTGACTCGCTACTCCCGTGGTTCCTGCACCGTCCGACATCTCGATCACCACGGGTTGTTCCCCGACGTCAATCCGCAATTCGCCCCGCACTATCGCACCCGGATAAAAGTGGGTCGCGCTCACGAAAAGTGGAACACCTGTCTGATCGGAAGATCGCATGATCCGTTACCGGGGAGAAACAGCGTTTTGAGCCTTGTATCGAGGTCAACGGTATGTGCCATGAACCACATCGCATGCGAAACGTCATACCGACGTTCATCCGTCACCCGCCGGCAGACGTTACTGCTTATCATAACTACGACCCGGGCAAACTCGAAAGAGACGCTACTGATTCACGCAGCAATAAATATCATGTCACGCAAACCATTTGGGGCCACCCAGGCGCGCCGTGCCAAGGCGCTTTTCCTGCCCATGCCACGCGCCGACGCCGACAGGGTGATCCTGCAGCATCGGACGGCGCTCGAAGCCGTGCGAGCTGGCTATGCAGACGCCGGTCTGGCACGTCGGCTTTTCACGACCATTCTGCTGACCCGCTATCTGACCGAGGAGGGCCACGGCCTCCTCGACCTCGGCCTGCTGGACGAAGCGGAACAGATGCTCTCCACCGCACTCGATAACGGCGAGGACCGCGGCGACTGGAACTTTCCGCCTGCGCTTATCGATCTGTTGTCCCGCATTGTTAACGAACACGACCGGCAACTGCGTGAGACACGCCTGCAGGCGATCGTGCGCGCAAGCGAACGACTGGACCGACTGATCGGAAGCAACAAGCGGGAGAGACCGGACACGCCCGGCACAGAGTCCTAGTAGGTCTTGTAGGGAAGGAACTTTCCTGAGAGGACAACCCGCACGCGATCGCCCTTCGGATCCTGTTCCCGCTCGATGTCCATCGAGAAGTCGATCGCACTCATGATGCCGTCGCCGAATTCCTCGTGGATGAGCTCCTTGATGGTCGAACCATAAACGTTGACGATTTCGTACCAGCGATAGATCAGCGGATCAGTCGGGACGGCTGTCGGAAGCGACCCCTTGTACGGCACCGCCTGCAGCCACCGGAGCGCGTCGTCCGGCAGTTCAAAGATTTCCCCGATGACGCTGGCCTGTTTCTCGTCCAGCGTCATCTGTCCGAGACAGGCCGCGGTCGTCCACTCCTTGCTGAGGCCCACCCTGGCTGCCACATCAGCCCACTTGATGCCTTTGGCCACTTTCGCGGCAACGATCATTTCGGTCACTTCGTTCCGGCTCGAAATCATGCTGCACTCCTCTTCAGAAAGACGATCTGCCCTGCCCGGAGGCAGGCAATAAACCTCCACTATCATCGCTTGTCAGTGCGATCAGTTAATCGGACCATAGTCCGACGCGCACACAAGGATCTGCGCCATACACTGCTGCGTCCACTATCCCCGCAGTCATTCCCGTCCCTGGCCGGCTAACCCTTCTCGCTCGACGCTGTACGCGAGCGGCATGCTGGCGACGGCACGCGATGATTTACTCATGTCATGAGAATGATAGGGATTTTCATTATCAAAATTTTCTGAAAACTGGATTTTTTATTCTCCATTGCGTATCGTTCGCTCCAACCCGGAGAATCAAGATGAAAGGCGATCCGAAAGTCATCGAATATCTGAATGCCCAGCTCAAGAATGAGCTGACGGCCATCAACCAGTATTTCCTGCACGCGCGCATGTACAGGCACTGGGGCCTCAATAGCCTCGGCAAGCACGAGTACGACGAGTCGATCGGGGAAATGCGCCACGCGGACTGGCTCATCCAGCGGGTGTTCATGCTCGACGGTCTGCCGAACCTGCAGGATCTGCACAAGCTGCTCATCGGTGAGACCACGGAAGAAATCCTGCAGGCCGACCTGAAGCTCGAGCAGATATCACAGGCGACGTGCAAGGAAGCGATTGCGTACTGCGAGTCGGTAAGGGACTTCGTTTCGCGTGAGATCTTCGTGAAGATCCTTGATGGCACGGAAGAGCACATCGACTGGCTTGAAACCCAGATCGACCTGATCCGCAAGGTCGGGATCCACAACTACCAGCAAAGTGCAGCGGGTGAGGTCGCATCGTAGGCCGCAGCCTTTTCCGGACGACGCCCCGGGGTCGCACCTGCTCCATCCTGACCGGGCCTTGAATTCCAGCGCTCACCGCTGCGCCACATACATAACCAGCGACGCGGCGGGCAGTGCAGCACCTGTCCGGGACGCCAGCTCCCATTCCCACGAACGAAGCACCATGCTCCAGCCATGGAGCCGATTGCGCCGCCCATAAAGAAAAACGCAGCGGACGCAGTTGGGCAGTTGGGGTGGCTGGGGGCAGATCTCCCTGCCCCGGCACTCGGCGGCCGGAATACCGTAATGCCAGCGAGTGCGACTTCCTGGCGCCGCCGCGAGTTCCTCAACCGTCGATGCGCCAGATCAGGATCCGGAATCGCCAGCGAGCACAAACACCTGCACCGCCTGCCGCAGGCTTCCTGCCGACTCGTGCAGCGAAGCCGCCGCGCCTGCTGCCTGTCCAACGAGCTCCGCGTTCTGCTGCGTCACCTGATCCATCTGCGCGATTGCATGATGGACCTGCTCGATGCCCTGCGCCTGATCCTGCGTTGCTGCCGTCATCTCCGCCATGATGCCAGCGACGCGCCGGATGCTGTCGACGACCCGGTGCATCGTTTCGCCGGCCTCGCCCACGAGCTTCGTGCCGGCGTCGACCTTGCCCGCCGAATCCTCGATCAGCGTCCGGATTTCTCTCGCCGAGGTCGCCGAACGTTGCGCGAGCGTGCGTACCTCTCCGGTCACCACGGCGAAACCACGTCCCTGTTCGCCAGCACGCGCGGCCTCGACTGCCGCGTTCAGCGCAAGAATGTTGGTCAGAAAGGCGATCCCTTCGATGACGCCGATGATCTCGGACATTTTCGTGGCCGATTCGTCGATCGAGTCCATCGTCCGGACAACCCGGTCAGAACAGGCGGCAACCAACGTAATGCGCGCGGCAATTTGAACGGCGCCTCAAAAGGTTCGTCCAGTGGGGCCATATCTACGAGGAGCGGCAGCAGGTCTGGGAGTGGCTCCCCCGGCGGTGACTGGCCGAGCACGACCGGAAATCCGTCCGGCGTTGGGCGCTGAAACGCTACACATCTCGGGAGTCGCCGACGCGCTGCTTGCAGGGACCCAGATGGCGCACGATTACGCTGCCAGTCCACAGCCACGCCGGCGGGGCCCCCGCGGGCGGCACTACTACGGTGTTGCTGCCGAGCTTGTACTAACGTAGGAAGGGGAAGCGGCGCTTTGCAATGCTCCGGCCGACACGTCATCGCTGGATTACCGCACGGGCACTGGCTGGAGCCTCGCTTCACGGCCTAATCATCGACATCCCTGAATATCGCGGCCGACGGTCCGTCAGAAGCCATCCCACTTCCGACAGGCGCATTTGAACTCGCGGAACCAGAATAGTCTTCTTGCATATCAAAAACTGCGGACTGGACGAGGCCTTTAAGCTGTGATGTTATTTCCAGTTCGCGATTAGGCGCGAAACGCCGCGCAAAGTCGCGCACGTCCATCGACAGCTCTTCGAAATGAGAATCAGGGTCGGTGCTGCGCTCCCATTGCTCACGTGTTCTATCAACGTGTGCAGCCAAGTTGTTCAGGATTTTGTCCTCGATTGCATCGAAGATTTGAACCCGCTCATCTTCCGTGAACACGGTCATCAGTTCATCGTCCTCCAGTACGCTTGCATCGGCTCGTTCAAGGATTGCTTCCGCGAACGCTTGCGCGACCTCCTTACGCTTTTGCTCAGGAAGCAGTCCGAATTTCTGCATTCGAGCCATGAAGTCCGCTGACGGGTACTCAGATACGCGCCAGTGAAAGTAAATATCGCACTCAAGAAGTTCGGGACGGAGCTTGAGTAGAATGGCAGCAAAGTCAGCGTTCGCGCGCGTTGAAAGAAACGCTGTCAGCGACGACGCAGTACATGCAGTCATCCGTTCGGCTAGAAGTCCGTAAAACGTGGACGGGACAACGACAAACGAACCTTGCAGTTGAATTCCCGGACACACCACTTCGTTCACTAGCAAACTTGGCGCAGCTCCACGTAAGTAGAGTTCTACAAGTTCTGGATTGTCCGCGACATATCGGGCAAATGCCTCCGATATGGTCGGGTGCTTGAACTTCCAGTAGGGTCCAGTTTGGTCCTGTACATGAAGTGAGAGCGTCTCACCGAGGTCTATAACAGCTGTTCTAAGTGATGCGGAGGTGACACCAAACGCTTTCGTCGCCAATGCTACTTCAGGACAATCGAGGATAGGTGATGCGACCCGACCGCCGCTGATGAACAAAAGCGCGAGCGCGGCTTGGCTGTCCGCCGTAAGAGTTCGTATTGTCTCTTGGAGGAAGTCCGAGGGATTGACAAAGAAGTTCACCAACCCAGCTCTAGTTTTTGCCAGATGCGAAGTCAAAAGCTGGCTACCGAGACGTCTTGCGGATTCCGGCAAAAAAAAGTCGCTAGCAACCACGTCCGGCAAATATGGTTTAACCTGAGTTCTGAAGGATTGTGGCTGGTCCCCAAACTTAAGATGGTTGTACAGTATCTGAGCTTTTTCGTTTGATGTCAGCTTCTCGACCTGGATGGTGACGTTGCTTTTTGTTAGGAGTGGAAGCGCACCTGTCTTGAGGTCGCGGAGCGCAGCCTGCCAGATATAGGTCCGTGACGTGAACAGAAACTTGCTTCCGTTCTTGATGGCAGCTGCGATGTGCGGAAGCACTTGGTTCCATGTATCAGTTACGGCCTTCTGATATTGAGTGGAACCCCAAGCATCATCCACCCAGAAGAACTGTTTTTCGTGAGGGTTGATTCTCTCGCGCAATTCCATCGGCGATGTCGGCTTGACCGTAAGGCATCCCCAAATATCGGCCGCACCGACTGCCAGACTTGCGCCAATTGTCGACTTGCCTGCGGCTGGCTGCCCCAGCAATAAAACAAGCCCATGTTGGTTTATGGCGAGAACACTCTTCCGATGAGCATCTGTGACGACAAGCTTGCGAATGTCGTCTCCCATCGAACTCAGAATCATCTTTGCTTGCTCGTACGCGCGCTCATCAAGAATATTGCTCAAGTCGCCGACTCCATACAATCGAGGGACAAGCATTCGCAAGCGAGCAGACTCATCAATCTGGCTGACCACCCAATCAGCGCCCAAGATACGGCATCGCTTCGCTCCCGCTTCGATGAACGCCTTTTCGATTTGCGCACTCGCCACCCCGGAGACCGGATGGTTGGTCATCAACACGTAGTCTTCAACCAAGTTCTGCGCTGCCAAAGCAGGAATTTTCCCTAACTCGTCTGAGAGCTGTGACAAGGTCAGATTACTGTTTGGGAGCGACGTGAATTTGCATTGAATTGTGGACGACCCAGCACTGTTCCCGCTATGCATGGTACCCACAAAGGCTCCGTCCCGTCCGCCGTCATGAGATGGCAGAAATCGCTGAACCGGCCGTTGAAGGCATTCTTGTGCAACAGCGAGGCACAGGTCCTGGAATGCCTTCCACCCCAATGTGTGTAAACGATAGTCACTGCCCAAAGAGAACCTCACCGTAGTACATAAACCGAATTCGATGTTAGCTCATGAATCGAAATTTTGGCCAACCTCCCCCCAAATCGGAAAGACCCTCCACATCAACGCGCAAGCTCCAGCGCCTCATGCCGCGAACTTGTGCTCGTAATAAGGCCGGTCCTTGTCATCGAGGATGGCGTACATCGCGTCCAAGCTTGTTGCTTCCGGATTCAACCACGCCTCGATGTTCTCGGGCTTGATAGGGATGATGCACCGGTCATGGCCGGCCGCTTCAACTTCCGGCGGCGGGTCATCCGTTATGGCAGCAAACGACAGAAGGTCTGGCTCGCCCGGTTTCGTCCATCGCGACCATAGGCAGGCCACGTGCATCAACTGTCTATTGCTTGGGCGAAACTCGAGGACGACGTTCTCGTCCTTGTCATGTGATTCCAGCACCGTGCCTTCCATCTTCGCCTTCTTCACGTTCTCGTAAAAGACCTCGACGAGCAACACACCGTGCGTCTGTCCGAAGCACGATTTCCAGAAACCTCCCAATGAATTTTTGCGGGCATTGTATGTGCCGGGATATTTCACATCGAAGCTTGCCGGCGTGCCCGCAATGCGGCACTGGTATCGCATCGGCCGGAGCACGTACTCGCCGTTTTCCATCACCAGCACCGGCGCGTAGTAGCCGGGGAAGATGCGCGAGTCGCGCGGCTTTGATTCGCTGCGATTGATGTCTTCGATGCGGCGTAGCGCAGCCTCAATTTTGTCGGTAGCGATGCGTCTACTTTCGGTCGCGGCCTTCGTCACCTTCGACTCCAGCTTGCGCTCGGCTTCCGTAAATCTCGTTCGCTGCTTGAAGAGGTCTTGCTCCAGTTTCGTCCTCTGTTCCGCGCGCGTCTTTTCGATGAGTTGACGTATCTCGCGTTCGCCATCCGTCTGCGGGTCGAGGAAAGCATCGTCGAGCGCTTTCGGTGTCTTGGCGCCGCTCCCTTCGGCCTGCAGGAAATAGAGACGTGCGAACTCGGCGATGTCCATGTGCGCACCGAAGGTCCGTACGTACCGGCGGTAGTCCGCCCAGATTTGAGCCGAGTAGCACATGCGTCATCTCCACTGGTTGATGCGGTTGCCCGCTCAATCACCTGCGTTGACTGCATCGTATGTCGGTCCCGATGCATGACCCGGCGCACCCACGGCAGAAGTGCCGGTTGAGCACGCTGCCGTCGACTCGCCAGCTCCTGACTGTCGCATCCGACCTGGTGCCTACCGTCAGACCGTTCTCGCTCGCGAAAAACGTCGGCTCGCCCGCCTTGCCGCGCGCGACCGCTTCATCAATAGTCGCATCCCCAAACGCGCGACGCAATTCGGCCACGAACGCCGCTATCTCCGGCATCGGATGCTTGCGCACAGGCATATCCATCATCGTCTTCCGTCGTAATCAAAAAGGGACGTTTCACGAAGCAGGTTTTTGATATACGATACTGTACATCCATACAGTATTTTTGCAATATGGCCGCCTTGCCCCAACACGTCGAGTCGATTCACCCAGCGATTTGGACCTATACCCGTGGAGTACATAGTTTGAGGGCGAAAAGCGTGAAAGCGTTCTGCGGTGGGGTCGCCAAGGACTCTCCGTTTCGATGTATGCATACATCGAAATACATCGTTTCGGTTATCGGCT
>Ga0209015_10023_pt1 | contig 136079 bp, 124 predicted proteins | sample EPASupsiteSAE300_FD_187264 | JGI IMG/M metagenome (GOLD analysis project Ga0209015, IMG submission 187264) | Bioremediated contaminated groundwater from EPA Superfund site, New Mexico - Sample SAE3-00 (SPAdes) (version 2) | ecosystem: Environmental > Aquatic > Deep subsurface > Groundwater >...
GCCACAATCAAGCGCTCATCGCCCTTGCCAGACGGCGCTGCGACGTGCTGTTCGCGATGCTGCGCGACGGCACCCTCTACCAGCCGAAATCCACCCCTAATGCTTGACGAAACACATAGGGGCACCCTTTCGACACAATGCTCGCAAGACCAGAAACGAGCCGATTCGTGCGGTTTAAGTGCGCGCGTTCGAGCAAACGTTTCCGTAACGGCCTGACCAGCCAGATACACCCCGGGGGAATCATGAGCGCGACAAGCGAAATGCTCAATGAGATCAGAGAAGTCAACCTGTCTTATCTCCTGCTCGCTCAGCGTCTGCTGCGCGAAGACAAGCCGATGGGCATGTTTCGCATGGGGATTTCGGACCAGTTGGCCGACGTGCTCGCCAATCTGTCTTTGGCGCAGACCGTGAAGCTGGCGGCGTCCAATCAGGTGTTGTGCCGCTTCCGTTTCGATGACCATGCCGTGCTGTCCGCCCTTGCGGACAAAGGCAAATCCGGCGCCGTGGCTCAGGCGCATTCCGCGATCCTGATGGCAAGCCAGCCGGTCGAGCAACTCGGCTGATGGCAGCTTTTAGCTCAAATAAAGCGATCAGGACGGGGGAAATGCAAACGGATGGCCTATAAAAGTGTGGTGCAGGAAGTCAGGGAAATCACCCTGGCCATCGAGCTGATCGAACTCGGCGCGCGGTTGCAATTGCTGGAAGCTGAAACCAGTCTGTCGCGCGACCGGCTGATCAAGCTTTACAAGGAGTTGAAAGGGGTGTCGCCACCCAAGGGCATGCTGCCCTTTTCGACCGACTGGTTCATGACCTGGCAGCCGAACTTTCACTCGTCGCTGTTCTATAACATTTACCGTTTCATGGCCGGCCACGGCGGCTGTCTGACGATCCAGTCGATCGTGAAGAGCTACCGGCTCTATCTGGAACATGTCCAGATGCACGACGACGAGCCCGTGCTCAGTCTTACGCGCGCCTGGACGCTAGTGCGCTTCTTCGACTCCGGAATGCTGCAAATGACCGCCTGCTGCCGCTGCGGCGGACATTTTGTCGCGCATGCGCACGATCCGCAGCACGCCTTCGTCTGCGGGCTGTGCCAGCCGCCTTCGCGCGCCGGTAAGACAAAGAAATTTGCCGACGCCCGGGCCCGCGAAAGCCTTGCCGCGCTTGAGGTTTGACCGACAAAGCGGCATTGGCCTACGGCGCGCAACCCGGTGCACGCGCCGTTATGCACGTCCCAACCCCTACCCGGCGGGCTTTCCGGCCCCACTGGCCGGCGCCAGACCTTGCCGGGCGGGTTTAACCCGCCTCTGGTTTACACCGGAGTGACGCGCCGCTTTTCCGTCAAAGTTTTCTGCTCCGTTGCCGTAAACCAGATTAACGACGGTCACCGTCGCTTCTTTGTGAGGGCTCGGCAGTGCTGATTTTCGTGGGAACACTCGTGACGCTATTGTCCGTTTTCGGCGGTTACGCGCTGGAAGGCGGCCATCTCGGCGCGCTGTTGCAGCCTGTCGAAGTGCTGATGATCGTCGGCGCCGGCGTCGGCGCGTTCATTCTCGGCAACGGGATGAAGACGATCAAGGCGACACTGCGCGTCATTCCGACCCTGTTCAAGGGCGCGAAGTACAACAAGGACGTCTATATGGAGCTGATGGCGCTCCTTTACGTCCTGCTCGCCAAGGCGCGCAAGGAAGGCACGCTGACGCTGGAGGCCGACATCGACGATCCGGCGAAGAGCCCGATCTTCACGCAGTACCCCAAGATTCTCGCCGACAAGCACATCATCGAATTCCTGACCGACTACCTGCGCCTGATGGTGGGCGGCAACATGAACGCGTTCGAGATCGAAAGCCTGATGGACGAGGAGATCGAGACGCACCACCAGGAAGGCGAAGCCCCGGCGCATGCATTGACCAAGGTTGGCGACGCCATGCCGGCATTCGGTATCGTGGCCGCGGTGATGGGCGTGGTGCACACCATGGCCTCCGCCGACAAGCCGCCTGCCGTGCTAGGCGAGATGATCGCCCAGGCGCTGGTCGGCACCTTCCTCGGGATTCTGCTTTCGTACGGGCTGATCAGCCCGCTCGCGAGCGTCGCCGAGCAGCGCGTGACCGAGTCGACCAAGATGTTCCAGTGCATCAAGGTGACGATTCTTGCCAGCCTGAATGGCTACGCGCCGGCGATCGCCGTCGAATTCGGCCGCAAGGTGCTCTTCTCGACCGAACGCCCGTCGTTCGCCGAGCTGGAAGAGCACGTGCGCCGCGTCAAGGCCAAGTAACGGGCGCCGGGAATCGATTCGATGAGCAAGGACAAAGACCGCGCGATTGTCGTCAAGCGCTCCGCGCCGGCCAAGAAAGGCCATCACGGCGGTGCGTGGAAGCTCGCGTACGCGGACTTCATGACCGCGATGATGGCGTTTTTCCTGCTGATGTGGCTGCTGAGTTCGGCGTCCACCGTGCAGCTGAAGGGCATTGCCGATTACTTCAACCAGCCGCTGAAGATCACCTTGTGGGGCGGCGATCGCAGCGCCGAGGACTCGAGCATCCTGAAGGGCGGCGGTCGCGACATTTCGACCGACGCGCAAGGCGTGACGCGCGCCACCGACGGCTCGACCGCACGCGCCGAGCGTACCGCTTCGCACAACAACGAAGACTCGGTCAAGCAGTTGCAGGGCGAGCTGGAGCGCCGCGAACAGGTCCGTCTGCACGATCTGCAGATCAAGCTGATGGCCGCGATCGAAGCGAATCCGGTACTGCGCCAGTTCAAGCAGCAGATCCGTATCGATTCGACGCTGACCGGCCTGCGCATCGAAATTGTCGACTCGCAGAAGCGGCCGATGTTCGCGACCGCGCGAGACGTGGTCGAGCCGTATATGCGCGACATCCTGCGCGAGATCGGCCACACGCTGAACGACGTGCCGAACCGCATCATCGTGCAAGGGCACACCGACGCCGCGCAGTACGCCGGTGGCGAGAAGGGTTACAGCAACTGGGAACTGTCCGCGGACCGCGCCAATGCGTCGCGCCGCGAGCTGATCGCCGGCGGCATGGACGAAGCGAAGGTGATGCGCGTGCTCGGTCTCGCGTCGACGCAGAACCTGAACAAGGCGGACCCGATGGATCCGGAGAACCGCCGCATCAGCATCATCGTGCTGAACAGGAAGTCGGAGGAGGCGCTTGACCATGACGACTCCACCACGACTACCTTGTCGGACGACGCGGCCGGCTCCAAGCCGCTGCTGCAAAAGCTTGCGCAACCGGTGACGGTTGCACCGAAGGCGCCGGCGGTAGTGCCGGCGGCCCAGTAACAGACAACGATCGCGAGGTCGGCTCCGGCGCCCATGTGGCGCGGACCGGCCGGCGATCCATAGCGTAAGTGCAGCGAGGTTTTCATGATCAGGCACATTCTGGCAATCGACGATTCGGCATCGATGCGGCAAATCCTTGCCGCAACGCTGACGACGGCCGGTTATGAGGTGACGCTCGCGGCGGACGGCAATGAAGGGCTCGAAAACGCGCTCGCCATGCCGTTCGACCTCGTGCTGACCGACCAGCATATGCCGGGCAAGACCGGCCTCGATCTGATCACGGAACTGCGTGGCAACCCGGCCTATGAGGCGACCCCCATCCTCGTCCTCACGACGGAATCGGGCGAACCCTTCAAGGCGGCGGCGCGGGCCGCGGGGGCGACCGGCTGGATCGAAAAGCCGCTCGACCCCGACATGCTGACCGAACTGGTGGCGGCGTTAGCCGAACCGGGCGAGGCGTGAGCACCCCATAAGCACAACCTTTAGACAAGTTATAGAAGCTCTCGACGCAGCGGCGCGCAAGCAGCCCAAGCGTAGACAGGAACTCTCGCGGTGACCCAGGCATGACACTCGACATCACTCAGTTCTATCAGACCTTCTTCGACGAAGCGGACGAACTGCTCGCGCAGATGGAGCAGTTGCTGCTCAATCTGGATATCGCCCACCCGGACCCCGAAGACCTCGCGGCGATTTTCCGCGCGGCGCACTCGATCAAGGGCGGCGCGGCGACGTTCGGCTTTACCGCGCTGACCGAAACGACCCACATTCTGGAATCGCTGCTCGACCGCGCGCGCAATAACGAACTCGTGCTGCGCAAGGACATGATCGACACGTTCCTCGAAACCAAGGATGTGTTGTCAGGCCAGCTCGCCGACTATCGCGCGAGTGCCGAGCCGGATGCGGCGGTCGCCAAGGCGATCTGCGCGAAGCTCGAACGCCTGAATACGGAAAGCCGCTTCGACGCCGAACCGGTGCCGATGCCGACCGCGACGCCGGCACCGATCCCGCCGGCTGCAACCGCCACGCCGCTCGGCGCGGCGTCAGCGGGTCAGGGCGGGACCCCGCCCGAGCACGTCGTCGAACAGGCGGTGCAGGCGGCGGGCGAATGGACTGACGGCGAACCGGCACAGACCGGGCAAGCCGCGGGCGCGGGTGGCGACACCGGCCCACACCTGAAAATTACGCTACGGGGCGTAGGTGAGAAGGACCAGGAACTGCTGGCCGAAGAGCTCGGCAACCTGGGTGACATTGTCGGACGGGTCAAGAGCGGCGGCGATCTTACGCTGTGGCTCCAGACCGATGTGACCGCCGACGACATTACCGCCGTGTGCTGTTTCGTGATCGACGAAAGTCAGATCCTGATCGGCCGCGGCACCGCGCCCGCGGACGGCACGCAGCAAGGCGAACCTGGAACGCCCGACGCTGCCGAGTCGACCCCGACGCCAGCAGCACAGGCGGCACAGGCAGTAGAGGTGGAACGCGCAGCATCGTCGGCACCGGTGGCCCCCACCGCTGCGCCCGCCCAAGCCGCCACACATGGACTGTTCGATACCGCAAGCGCGCCGGCGGCCACGCCGGTGCCCGTCGCGGCTGCACCCGCGGCGCCGGCGGCAAGCGCGGCAGCACCCGCCGAGCAGGACCGCAAAGCGGGGCGCCCGGCTGCGGCGGCCGGCGGCGCGGAAGGCAGCTCGATTCGCGTGGGCGTCGAGAAGGTCGATCAGTTGATCAACCTGGTCGGCGAACTGGTGATCACGCAGGCGATGTTGGCCGAGACCACCAGCACGTTCGATCCGGCCTTGCACGACCGGCTCTTCAACGGCATGGCGCAGCTCGAGCGCAACGCGCGCGATCTGCAGGAAGCCGTGATGTCGATCCGCATGATGCCGATGGATTACGTGTTCAGCCGCTTCCCGCGCCTGGTGCGCGATCTGGCGGCGAAACTCGGCAAGGAAGTGGAACTCGTCACCTTCGGTCAGGCGACCGAACTCGACAAGAGCCTCATTGAACGGATCATCGATCCGTTGACTCACCTCGTGCGCAACAGTCTCGACCACGGCATCGAAACCGTGGAAGCGCGGCGCGCGGCGGGTAAGGATGCGACCGGCCAGCTGGTGCTGTCGGCGGCTCACCATGGCGGCAACATCGTCATCGAAGTGAGCGACGACGGCGCGGGTTTGCGCCGCGACAAGATTCTCGCGAAGGCGGCGAAGCAAGGCATGCAGGTCAGCGAAAGCATGACCGACGAAGAAGTCTGGAACCTGATTTTCCTGCCGGGCTTCTCGACGGCGGAGCAGGTCACGGACGTCTCCGGCCGCGGCGTCGGCATGGACGTGGTGAAGCGCAACATCCAGTCGATGGGTGGGCACGTTGAAATCACCTCGCATGCGGGCAAGGGCAGCACGACGCGCATCGTCTTGCCGCTCACGCTGGCGATTCTCGACGGCATGTCGGTGAAGGTCGGCAACGAGATTTTCATCTTGCCGCTGAACTTCGTGATGGAGTCGTTGCAGCCGCGAGCCGAGGACATCTACACGGTGGCCAACGGCGAGCGCGTGGTGCGCGTGCGCGGCGAATATCTGCCGCTCGTCGCGCTGCACGAAGTATTCACGGTCGAAGACGCCAAGCAGGAGCCGACCCAGGGCATCGTCACCATCATGCAAACCGAGGGGCGCCGCTTCGCGATGCTGATCGATGAACTGGTGGGGCAGCAGCAGGTGGTCGTAAAGAATCTGGAAACCAATTACCGCAAGGTGCACGGCATTTCCGCCGCAACCATTCTCGGCGACGGCAGTGTCGCGCTGATCGTGGACGTGGCGGCGCTGAACCGCGAAACGCGCCATGCACACGGCGCGATGAGCCTCGCATGACACTCGTCGAATTCACTCAACTTATTTCATCCCAACCGTTTGGGGGCTAACGTGGCAGAAGTCCAATCCATCAATTCGAGCGTCGCGAACGCGACGAATGGTCGCCGCGACGCGCAGCAGGCAGACGCCGGCGGTCAGGAATTCCTCGTCTTCACGCTCGGCGCCGAAGAGTACGGCATCGACATTCTGAAGGTGCAGGAAATCCGCGGCTACGACAACGTGACGCGGATCGCCAATGCGCCTGAGTTCATCAAAGGCGTGATCAATCTGCGCGGCATCATCGTGCCGATCGTGGACATGCGCATCAAGTTCCATCTGGGCCGCGTCGAATACGACCATCAGACGGTGGTGATCATCCTGAACGTCGCGCATCGCGTGGTCGGGATGGTGGTGGACGGCGTGTCGGACGTGCTGACGCTCGCCACCGACCAGATCATGCCGGCGCCGGAATTCGGCGCGACGCTGACGACCGAATACCTCACGGGTCTGGGCACGGTGGACGGCCGCATGCTGATCCTGATGGACATCGAGAAGCTGATGACCAGCCGCGAAATGGCGCTGATCGAAACGCTCGGCGCGTGAACGGCAGTATGTGCCGGGACGAAAGAAAGATCGAACAGGGAGCATCAAGATGCTGAGCAGGTGGTCGATTCGCACATCGCTGACGATGATGGGGATCATTCTGGTGGCGCTGACGGTGGTGGTCGGCGCGCTGGGTCTAACCGCGTTGAACGACGCGAGCCGGTCGCTCGACCGTATCGCGCGCGGCGATCTGGTCGCCATTCACGCGCTCGACGATGCGTCGTCGTACCTGTTGCGCTCGCGCGTCTCGCTCGACCGCTTCAATGCGTTGAGCGCGGCCGGCGACACCGAACAGGCGAAGAAGGTCCTCGATCGCGCGCAGGAACTGTACGGCATGGGCAACCAGAGCTGGCAGGTCTATCTCGACACGCAAAAGAACGGCGTGCCCCAGGCGCAACTGGACGAACTGCTGGCGCGCCGCACGTCCCTGATGCGCGACGGCATGGAGCCTGAATTCGCCGCATTGCGGGCGAACGATCTGGCCGCCTACCACGCCATTGCCGATACGAAGATCAGCCCGTGGTTCGTTTCGTACGACAATGCGGCGTCCGCGGTCGTCAAGGCGCTCCAGCAGCATGCAGTGGATCAGCAGTCGAGCGCGCAATCGGACATTTCGCTGATGACCACGCTGATCATCGGCGTCACCGTGCTCGCGTTGCTGTTGGTGGTCGGCATCCGCTTCGCCCTGCGCGGCCTGATCGTGCAACCGTTGAACGACGCGACCGCGTGCTTCGAGCGGATGGCCTCGGGCGATCTGTCCGAGACCATCGAAGTATTCAGCCGTAACGAAATCGGCCGCCTGTTCTCCGGCATCAAGCGGATGCAGGAAAGCCTCGCCGCGATGGTGAAGTCGGTTCACAGCAGCACCGAATCGATCGATACCGGCGCGCGCGAAATCGCGATGGGCAATACCGATCTGTCGCAACGCACCGAACAGCAGGCCGCCTCGTTGCAGGAAACCGCGTCGAGCATGGAGCAACTGACCGGCACCGTGCGGCAGAACGCCGAAAACGCGCGTCAGGCGAGTCAACTGGCGGTCAGCGCGTCCGATATCGCGACCCGCGGCGGCGACGTGGTGAGCCAGGTCGTCACGACGATGCAGGACATCGCGACCAGTTCGAACAAGGTCGTCGACATCATCGGCGTGATCGAAGGGATCGCGTTCCAGACCAATATTCTCGCGCTGAACGCGGCGGTCGAAGCCGCCCGGGCAGGCGAGCAGGGCCGGGGTTTCGCGGTGGTCGCGGGCGAAGTGCGCAGCCTCGCGCAGCGCAGCGCCAGCGCCGCGAAGGAAATCAAGGAGCTGATCGGCGACTCCGTCGACAAGGTGCAAAGCGGCTCCACGCTGGTTGGCCGCGCGGGCACCACGATGGACGAGATCGTGCAGGCGGTGCGGCGCGTGACCGACATCATGGGCGAAATCAGCGCGGCTTCCGAAGAGCAATCGGGCGGCATCGAACAGGTCAACCGCGCGGTCGTGCAGATGGACGAGGTGACGCAGCAGAACGCCGCGCTGGTCGAACAGGCTGCGGCTGCGGCGGCCTCGCTCGAAGAGCAGACCCGTCAATTGCAAGCGGTGGTGAACGGCTGGAAGGTGGGCGGCGAGGCGCGCGGCAGTGCAGCGACGCGTGCCCCGGCTGCGGCACGCCCGAGCGCCGGCAAGAGCGGCGGCCAGTACGTGCAGTCGGCAAAGGCGCCGCCGCCGGCGTCCACTCATGCCGCGGCACACCCGGCAGCAGGCAAGACGGCAAAGACAGCAACCCCGGCAGCAGCACCGGCCTCGGCCACTCAGGGTGCCGACACCACACGTGTCGAACCGGCTCTCAAACCGAAGACGGCCCGCGCCGCCTCCGACTCCGCAGCACGCCCGGCCGCCGCAGGCGCCGCGACAGCGGGATCGGACGCGGACTGGGAAACGTTCTAGGAAGTGGCACAAAGACATGCGGTCATTCGACATCTCGCTTCCTGAGGGGCGAATCATCGAAGCACGCTCACAAAGCGTGTCGCGGGCCGACTGCGTGTTTGCAGAACTCGCGGGCGGGCGCGACCCCGCGAACTCAATCCCTTTCGCCAGAAGCAATCCTTTTGACGAAAAGCGGGATGGCTCGTATTGCAGGCGGAAACTCTCATGACGGCAACGCGCGCACAACAATCTCCGCGAGCGGCAGCTCCGCAAGCGGCACGTGCCGACCGGGCGGAACCGCTTAGATCCGGCGAGCAAGGACGGGATTTTGAATTCACGTCGGCGGATTTTGCTCGTATTCGCGATCTGATTCATCGCAGCGCCGGCATTTCGCTGTCGGATCACAAGCGCGACATGGCGTACAGCCGGCTGGCGCGGCGGCTGCGCGCCCGCGGCCTCGAGACTTTCAAGCAGTACCTCGATCTGCTCGAAGCGGAAAACGACCCGGCCGAGTGGGAGGCGTTCACCAATGCGCTGACCACCAACCTGACCGCATTCTTCCGCGAAGCTCATCATTTCCCGATCCTGGCCGAATTCGTGCCGCGTCGCCCGCAACCGGTTTCGGTGTGGTGCTCGGCGGCCTCGACCGGGGAGGAGCCGTATTCGATCGCGATGACGCTGATCGAAGCGCTCGGCGATAGCGGCGCGCGCCAGGCCACCGTGCTCGCGACCGACATCGACACGCAGGTGCTGGCGAAAGCCGAAGCCGGCATGTATCAGTTCGACCAGGTGAAGCACCTGTCGCCCGAGCGGCTCAAGCGCTTCTTCCTGAAAGGCACGGGAGCGCACGCGGGCCTCGTCAAGGTGCGTCCGGAAGTGCGCGCGATGGTGCGCTTCGAACAACTGAATCTGACTGACCGCGATTACCAGTTGCGCTCGCAGTTCGACGCGATTTTCTGCCGCAACGTGATGATCTATTTCGACAAGCCGACCCAGGCGCAGGTGCTTGCGCGCTTCGAGCCGCTGATGAAGTCCGGTGGTCTGCTGTTTGCCGGCCACTCGGAAAACTTCACCTATGTGACGCAGGCGTTCAAGCTGCGCGGCCAGACCGTCTACGAACTGACGCGCGACGCAGGCGCGGCACGCACGCCCGCGCGTGCCGCGAGCCATGCGGCTGGCGCAACGACAAGCGGGGTGACCGCATGAGCAGCACCCTGCCGATCGCCTCCAATCTGTACTTCGACAACCACTTCCAGCGCCCCGGCGTGAAGTTGTTGCCGAACGAGTTTTACACGACGGGCGAAGACATGGTGCTCGTCACCGTGCTGGGCTCGTGCGTCGCGGCCTGCATTCAGGACCGCACGGCCGGCATTGGCGGCATGAATCACTTCATGCTGCCCGACGACGGCGCGGATGCCGGCCAGCCCGCATCGGATTCGATGCGCTACGGCGCGTACGCCATGGAAGTGCTGATCAACGAACTGATCAAGGCCGGCGGCCGGCGCGAGCGTTTCGAAGCCAAGGTGTTCGGCGGCGGCGCGGTGCTGGCCGGGATGACCACGATGAACATCGGCGATCGCAATTCGGAATTCGTGCGCCGCTATCTGGCGCTCGAAAAGATCCGCATCGTCGCCGAGGATTTGCAGGGCAATCACCCGCGCAAGGTCGCGTTCATGCCGCGCACCGGCCAGGTGATGGTGAAGAAATTGCGCTTGCAGCAGGAAGCAGGCGTGGCCGAGCGCGAACAGGCGCTCGTGCGGCAAAGCGCCGAAGCGCGTGCCGAGCGGCTCGCGGCAGCACGCAAACGGGTCGAGTTGTTCTCGACGCCGGCTGCCACGCGGCCTAGGGTCGAGCTGTTCGGCACAACGGCAGGCGGTGCGGGCGCGGGCAGCCCGAAGCCGCGTGTCGAGCTGTTCGGCGGCGGCTCGCGCCCGATTAACTCAAACAACGCCAGAACTACAGAGGAGGCGTGAGCGCTGTGCAAAAGATCAAAGTACTGTGCGTCGACGATTCGGCGCTGATTCGCAGCCTGATGACGGAAATCATCAATGGCCAGCCGGACATGACTGTCGTGGCGACCGCACCCGACCCGCTGGTCGCGCGCGAGCTCATCAAGCAACACAATCCGGACGTGCTGACGCTCGACGTCGAAATGCCGCGCATGGACGGTCTCGACTTCCTCGAGAAGCTGATGCGCCTGCGGCCGATGCCGGTCGTGATGGTGTCGTCGCTGACCGAGCGCGGCAATGAAATCACGCTGCGCGCGCTGGAGCTGGGCGCGGTCGACTTCGTCACCAAGCCGAAGGTCGGCATTCGCGACGGCATGCTCGACTATTCGGAAAAACTTGCCGACAAGATTCGCGCCGCGGCCCGCGCGCGCGTGCGACAGGCCGCGCCGGTGCAGCACGCGGCCACGCAAGCCGCGCACGCGCCTGCCGCCGCCGCGCCGCTCTTCAACAATCCGCTGCTCAGTACCGAGAAGCTGATCATCGTCGGCGCGTCGACGGGGGGCACCGAAGCGATCCGCGAAGTGCTGGTGCCGCTGCCGCCGGATGCGCCCGCGGTGCTGATCGCGCAGCACATGCCGCCGGGTTTTACGAAATCTTTTGCACAACGCCTTAATGGTTTGTGCCGGATTACCGTTAAAGAGGCAGAGCACGGCGAACGCGTGCTGCCGGGACACGCGTATATCGCGCCCGGCCACGCTCACCTGCTGCTGGCCCGCAGCGGCGCGAACTATATTGCGCACCTGTCGGACGAGCCGCCGGTGAACCGGCATCGGCCGTCAGTCGACGTGTTGTTCCGTTCGGCCGCGCAGCACGCGGGCAAGAACGCGGTCGGCGTGATTCTGACCGGGATGGGGCGAGATGGCGCCGCCGGGCTGCTGGACATGAAAAAAGCGGGGGCGTATACCCTTGCGCAAGACGAAGCGAGCTGCATCGTGTTCGGCATGCCACGCGAAGCCATTGCGCTCGGCGCGGCGGACGAAATCGCGTCGCTGCCGGAGATGAGCCGCCGGGTGATGGCGCGTTTGTCGTCGATGGGTGATCGCGTACAGCGGGTATGATGCGCGCGTATGGAATGAACAGGCGGTCATGCGCCGCATCAAGGATCAAGCAAAGGGAATGAAATGGATAAGGGAATGAAGATTCTGGTGGTTGACGACTTTCCGACAATGCGCCGGATTGTTCGCAACCTGCTCAAAGAGCTCGGCTACTCGAACGTCGATGAAGCGGAAGACGGTCAGGCCGGTCTCGCGCGTTTGCGCAGCGGCACCTACGAGTTCGTGATCTCCGACTGGAACATGCCGAACCTCGACGGTCTGGCCATGCTCAAGGAAATCCGCGCCGACGCCAACCTCACGCACCTGCCGGTGCTGATGGTGACGGCCGAGTCGAAGAAGGAAAACATCATCGCGGCGGCGCAGGCCGGCGCGAGCGGTTATGTCGTCAAGCCGTTCACGGCCGCGACGCTCGACGAGAAGCTCAACAAGATTCTCGAGAAGATGGCAAAAGCCGGGAGCTGATGTGAATCTGCCGACCAACGCGCAAAGCGCTGATACGGTCAACGAGAGCGGTGACTTCGCGTCCGATCGCATCCTCGCCCGTATCGGACAACTGACGCGCACGCTGCGTGACTCGATGCGCGAGCTCGGGCTCGACAAACATGTCGAGCGTGCGGCGGAAGCCGTGCCCGACGCCCGCGATCGCCTGAAGTACATCGCGAACATGACGGAGCAGGCCGCCGAGCGCGTGCTGTCTTCGATCGAAATCGCCAAGCCGATCCAGACGCAATTGCAGCAGGACGCGGGCGAGCTCGACGCGCGCTGGGAGCAATGGTATGCGGCGCCGATCGAACGCGAGGAAGTGCGCGCGTTGATGAACGACACGCGCACCTTTCTGCGCGGCGTGCCTGAAGCGACGGGCGCGACCAACGCGCAGCTGATGGAGATCATGCTGGCACAGGACTTCCAGGATCTGACCGGCCAGGTCATCAAGAAGATCACGGATGTCGTCTACCTGATCGAGCAGCAACTGCTCGGCGTGCTGGTCGAGAACATCGCGCTCGAGCGGCGCGAGCAGTTCGCGGCGAACGCGGCGGCTCTCGCGGCCGAACCGTCGTCCACCGGCAGCCCCGAACATCTGCTGAACGGTCCCCAGATCAATCCGGAAGGCAAGACGGATGTGATGCAGGACCAGTCGCAGGTCGACGATCTGCTGGCAAGTCTCGGCTTCTGAGCGGCGCGCCCGCGAGGGTGCGCGGCCAACCGCGGGATCGCGGTCCGGTATCGGCAGCAAGCCGCGCTCCCGCGTGCGCTTGCTGTCTACCGACACAAACCACAGGCATACTACGGACTCAAGCAGCGGCACGGCTTTCCGGTGAGATGCAGTCACCGGTCGGCGGCACGATGAGGCATGACTTCTGAGTGCGGCCGCAGCGGTGCCGTATGATCTGCATACATGCGGCCGGTTCGCACGAGGTGCGCACCGAGCCCCAGCAGCTCGGGAGGAGCCTTGTCATGTGGAGTCGTGTACGTCGCGCCGGATTTGTTATCGCGCTAGCTTTACCCTGTTCGCTGTCAGCCGTGCAGTCCGCCCATGCGGCACTGGGCGGCGCCCCGATGACGCCTCCAGCGGATGCGTCGGTGTCTTCCCGCACCGTGCAGCCCGCCGCCAGTTCGGCGGCGGGAGCCCAAAGCGTGATGCGTTCCGCGTCCAGCGCGGCCTCTTCCACCTCGGCTTCCGCGTCCTACACGGTGCGTGAAACCACGTTGGGCAACGGCACGGTCGTGCGCGAATATCTTGCCGCCGACGGCTCGGTGTTCGGCATCGCGTGGCGCGGTCCGCAAATGCCGGATCTCAACGATCTGCTCGGCAGTTACTTCCCCCAATATGTCACCGGCGTTCAGGCCGTGCGCGCGGCGCGCGGAGGCGGTCACGGCCCCGTTGCGGTCAACCAGAGCAGCCTCGTGGTTCGCTCCGGCGGCCATATGGGCGCGTTCAACGGTCAGGCCTGGTTGCCGCAGGCGTTGCCTGCCGGCGTCAGCGGTTCCGACATCCAGTAAGGGCGGGGACAAACGATGCGAACCATGCAAAGTGCTGTGAAGCTCAAGGGCTGGATGCAGGCCGTTGTGGCCGTGGCGTTGGTGTCGGTGCTGGTCGCCTGCGGCGGTGGCGGCTCGAGCTCCAGCAACAATTCGTCGGATGCGCTGAACGGCGGCTCGCTGCCGCCCAGCCCGACCCAGCAGCCGATCGCCGCGAATGCCGCGAATACCGTGCCGATCACGGTCGCGCGAGGGGTGAACGGCGTCATCAATATTCCGACAGTTAGCGTGACCATTTGTCCGCCAGGCACGACAACCAATTGTCAGACCATCAACAACATCCAGGTCGATACGGGTTCGTTTGGGCTGCGTGTGGTCAGCTCGGCGCTGAATACTTCGGCGTTGCCGATCAGCACCCTGAGCAGCGGCGCGCAAATTGCCGAATGCGCGACGTTTGCCGACGGCTACACGTGGGGCACCGTGCGCACGGCGACCGTCCAGATCGGCGGCGAGACGACGGGCAGGGCCATCCCGATACAGATCATCGGCGACATGGCCGCCAGTACGGTGCCGGCAAAGGGTTGCGGCAGCGGCTCGGCGGAAAGCACGGCCAGCGATCTTGGCGCCAACGGCATTCTCGGCATAGGGACGGCGCTTTATGATTGCGGCCCCACCTGCGCGAACGCGGCAACGGCGTCCACTTACAGCAATTACTTTGCATGTCCTGGCGGCACATCCTGTGCCCGTACCGCAGTGCCGCTCCTCCAGCAGGTCGCCAATCCGGTCGCCAACTTCACCGGCGACAACAACGGCGTGATCGTGCAGATGCCGCCGGTGTCGAACACCGGTGCGCCCTCGGCCACCGGCACGCTGGTATTCGGGATCGGCACCCAGTCGAACAATGCGCTGGCGGCCTCGCAGACCTTCGCCACCGACGGCTATGGCGACCTGAATAACAGCGTCTATAACGGGACGACCGTGCAGGCGTTCTTCGATTCGGGCTCGAACGCGTACTTCTTCTCCGATAGCTCGATCGCCCAGTGCCCCAGTAATTACGCCGGGTTCTATTGCCCGTCGGCCGCGCAAACCCGCTCGATCACGCTGTCCGGTCAGAACAGCACGACCGCCAGCGTCAGCATCGGCATCCTGAACGCGGCCACGCTGTTCGGTAACAGCAGCAACTACGCGTTCAACGATCTGGGCGGGCAGATCGGCGGCAGCAGCAGCTTCGATCTCGGCTTGCCGTTCTTTTATGGCCGCCACATGTACTACGGCTTCGACTTGACGGCGACCGGCGGTCAAGCACCTTACGTCGGCTTCTAGGCCGTAGGCGCAAGCTTATGGAACCGGGCGGGCACCCGCGCGCGTTAGCGCGGGTGCCCGCTTGACCCTGGTGCGCTCCGTTGTGGGGCGCAATCGCCACAGTCCCGCCAGCAAACGCCGCCGGGCGCTCCATCCCCCGAAATACCCCCCTTTCTCCAGCTTTATCCGCCGATCAGCGCTTGCGTCGAGCGGGAATAATCGCTCTCACTGGAAAGAGGCGCCGTGCCTCAGCCGACTGGAGAGCGTTTGTGGCAGAGGATAGCGACCTCGAAAAAACCGAATCAGCCACTCCCCGGCGCCTGCAGAAGGCGCGCGAGGAAGGGCAGATCGTGCGTTCGCGGGAGCTGTCGACGTTTGCGCTGCTGGCAGCGGGATTTTTCGGCGCATGGGGTATGTCCAGCCACATCGGCGAGCATTTGCAGGCCATGCTGCGTTCGTCCTTCACGTTCGACCATGCCACGGTGTTCGAAACCCGCCGCATGATGGTCGGCGCGGGCGTGGCGAGTCGCGAAGGCCTGTACGCGCTGCTGCCGATTCTGGCCTTCACGGGCGCGGCGGCCTTGCTTGCGCCGATGGCGCTGGGCGGCTGGCAGTTTTCTTCGAAAGGACTCGAGCCCAAGTTCAACCGGCTCAATCCGATTGAAGGCTTCGGCAAGATGTTCTCCATCAACGGGCCGATCCAGCTTGGCATGTCGCTCGCGAAGACGCTCGTGGTGGGCGGCATCGGGGGCTCGGCGATCTGGACCCGCCGCGAGGAAATTCTCGCGCTGGCGAATCAGCCGATACAACTGGCGCTCGCCAACACCGTGCATCTGATCGCGGTGTGCTGCGGCATGACGGTGGCCGGCATGTTCGTCGTGGCCGCGCTCGATGTGCCGTATCAACTCTGGCAGTTCCACAAGAAATTGCGCATGACGAAGGAAGAAGTGAAGCGCGAACATCGCGAAAGCGAAGGCGATCCGCATGTGAAAGGCCGGATTCGCCAGCAGCAGCGCGCGATTGCCCGCCGCCGCATGATGACCAACGTGCCGAAGGCCGACGTGGTGGTCACCAACCCGACGCACTTCGCGGTCGCGCTGCAATACACCGACGGCGAGATGCGCGCGCCGAAGGTGGTCGCCAAGGGCGTCAATCTGGTGGCCGCGCGGATTCGCGAAATCGCAGCCGAGAACAACGTGCCGCTGCTGGAAGCGCCGCCGCTCGCGCGTGCGCTGTATCACAACGTCGAGCTGAACCGCGAAATTCCCGGCCCGCTATATGGCGCGGTCGCCGAGGTGCTCGCCTGGGTGTATCAGTTGCGGCGCTTCAACACCGAGGGCGGCGTCGCGCCGGTCGCACCGACCGATTTCGACGTGCCCGCGGACCTCGACAAAGGCGGCGTGCCGGACGATGAAGCCGCGCAGGAAGCCGCCGACACGCTCAACCCCGCTAACGACAACGCTTCAGGAGCCTCCGCATGAACGCTCGCGCCGGATTCCTGTCCCGACGGCCGGATGCCTTGAGCAGCACCAATTTGCGCGCCCTCGCCGGGCCGGTGCTGATCTGCATGATCCTCGGCATGATGATTCTGCCGCTGCCGCCGTTTCTGCTGGATCTGCTGTTCACCTTCAATATCGCGCTTTCCGTGATGGTGCTGCTCGTCAGCATGTACACGATGAAACCGCTCGACTTTGCCGCTTTCCCAAGCGTGCTGCTGTTCTCGACCTTGCTGCGCCTGTCGCTGAACGTCGCGTCCACGCGCGTCGTGCTGCTCGAAGGCCATACCGGGCCGGACGCGGCGGGCCAGGTGATCGAGTCGTTCGGCCACTTCCTCGTGGGCGGCAACTTCGCGGTCGGTATCGTCGTCTTTGTCATCTTGATGGTCATCAACTTCATGGTGATCACCAAGGGCGCCGGGCGGATCGCGGAAGTGTCCGCGCGCTTCACGCTCGACGCGATGCCCGGCAAGCAGATGGCGATCGACGCCGATCTGAACGCCGGCCTCATCAATGAAGAGCAGGCGAGGAAGCGCCGCGCGGAGGTCTCGCAGGAAGCCGAGTTCTACGGCTCGATGGACGGCGCGAGCAAGTTCGTGCGCGGCGATGCGATCGCCGGTTTGCTGATCATGCTGATCAACATCGTCGGCGGGCTGATCGTCGGGATGGTCCAGCACAACATGGACTTCGCGGCGGCGGGCAAGAACTACACGCTGCTGACGATCGGCGACGGGCTCGTCGCCCAGATCCCGTCGCTGGTGATTTCGACAGCCGCCGGCGTGATCGTCTCGCGCGTCGCGACCAACGAAGACATCGGCACGCAACTGACCGGCCAGCTCTTCACGAATCCGCGCGTGCTGATCATCACCGGCTGCATTCTGGTGCTGATGGGCCTGATTCCGAACATGCCGCACTTCGCGTTTCTGGTTCTCGGCGGCGGTCTGATTCAACTCGGCCGCACGATGAAGAAGCGCAGCGAGGCACGCAAGACCAGCGCGGCGCTCGTCGACGTCGCACCGGCCGCGATGGCGCCGACGGAAAACACCGAAGCCAGCTGGGACGACGTCACGATGATCGATACGCTCGGTCTCGAAGTGGGCTACCGGCTGATTCCGCTTGTCGACAAGAACTCGGATGGCGAACTGCTCAAACGGATCAAGAGCATTCGCAAGAAGTTCGCGCAGGAAATCGGCTTCCTGCCGCCGGTGATCCATATCCGCGACAACCTCGAATTGCGGCCGAATGGCTACCGGATCGCGCTCAAGGGCGTCGAGGTGGGCGTCGGCGAGGCGTATCCCGGGCAGTGGCTGGCGATCAATCCGGGGCAGGTGTCAGCCGCGCTGCCGGGCACGCCGACGCAGGATCCGGCATTCGGGCTGCCGGCGATCTGGATCGATACGAATCTGCGCGAACAGGCGCAGGTGTACGGCTACACCGTGGTCGATTCGAGCACCGTGGTGGCCACGCACCTGAATCACCTGGTGGTCACGCATGCGTCCGAACTGCTCGGCCGCCGCGAAGTGCAGGCGCTGCTGGAGCGGATGCAGAAGGACACGCCGTCGCTGGTCGACGATCTGGTGCCGAAGTCGCTGCCGCTCACCACCTTGCAAAAGGTGCTGCAAAACCTGCTGGAAGAAGGTGTGCCGATCCGCGACATGCGCACGATTCTCGAAGCCCTGTCCGAACACACGCCGAAGATCACCGACGCGCACGATCTCACCGCCGCCGTGCGCCTCGCACTGGGCCGCGCGATCACCCAGCAATGGTTCCCGGGTGTGGGCGACATGCAGGTGATGGGCCTCGATTCGAATCTGGAGCGGGTGTTGTCGCAGGCGCTTTCCACGGGCGCCAATCCGGGCCTCGAACCGGGTCTCGCGCATACGCTGCTCACTGAAACGCAGAAGGCCATGACGCGGCAGCAGAATCTGGGGCTCGCGCCGGTGCTGCTGGTGCAGCATGCCTTGCGACCCATGCTCGCGCGCTTCCTGCGCCGCAGCCTGCCGCAGTTGAAGGTGCTGTCTTACGCGGAAGTACCGGATACGCGCAACATCAAGGTGGTGAATCTGATCGGGGCGCACGGTTAAGTTCCGCATGGGCAGACTTGCACGATGATTCCCGGCCGTTAGCCGAAGTTGTTCCAGACCCATGATTTCCCGCCGGCGCTCCTTGGAGCGCCGGTTTTCATTTCAGCGTCTGACTTTGCGTGCCGCAAGCGTCTGGCGGAGGTCATGCCGCGTCCGCGAAAACACCGCTGGACGCGGCTCTGGCGCCTGTTTCAAACCGCCTCGCGCGTGCCTCGCGGCGCGTTTCCATCGCCCGAATTGCCCACCTTTAACGGTCTTTATCCACCGATCGTCGCTCGACAGCTTTCGCAATAATGATCTCAATGGGAAGCGGTATGTTGCCGGTCCGTTAGTCCGTAAGTCCGTTTACCTCATCGGGGGTCCAGCTTGAACATTCGTAAATTTGTCGGTGCTACCAGTCGCGATGCTCTGCGTCTCGTGCGCGAAGCGTTGGGCCCGGATGCCGTCGTTCTGTCGAACCGCACGATGGACGACGGCAGCGTCGAGATCGTCGCGCTAGCCGACAGCGACCTAGCCGCCATCACACCGAAGGCGCCGCGCGGCAGCGCGGGCGCAGCGCTGGCCATGCCGACGAACGCGACGGCTGCGACGAACGTGACGACTGCAACGACTGGACAGCAAGCCGCGCTCGCCGCGCCGCGCGCCAATCCGTATGCGAGCGGTATGCCCGATGTGTTTTCGTCAGTGTTTGGCGCAAGCCCGGAAGCGGGCACCGAGAACATGACGCCGAATGTTTCGCATGCCGCTAGCGCTTCAGGCCCGGCTGCCAAGGCTGCCGCTCCCGCCGCGCCGAAGGCCTCGCTGCCGAACGCGCCTAAAGCAGCGCTCGCCGCGTCCGCTGCGGGCTCAGCTTCAGCGCCGGCATCGACGTCGCAACCGATCAGCATCGAGCAACCCAGTGCCCGCGCCGCAGCGACGCGCCTTACCGAAGACATCCGCGCGGATCTGCTCAAAGCCGCCGGCGTGCCCCCCGCACCCGCCGCCGACACGCCGCGCACGATGGCCGAATCGAATCCCTGGCTGATCGATCACGCCCGCCGCATCGCGGCCGAACAGCAGCAGCAAGGTGCCTACAGCGCGCGCCCCGCCGCGATGACGCCGGCCGCCGCGATGGCCAAGGGCCTCGGCGCCGCCGTCGAACCGGGCGCACAACCGGCCATGCCGCAAGTCACGGACACGCCCGAATGGGCCCGCGAGGCGCAGCAACTCGCCGCGCGCCGCGCCGCTCAGAAAGCGGCTCCGCCGCTGCCCACGGGTGACGACGCCCGCACCCCGGCTTCGGTCGCCGAAGCGATCAAGGCGCGCATGGAGCAGGTCGTCAACGACACCGTCATGCATGAACTGTCGTCGATGCGCGGCATGATGGAAGAACACTTTGCCGGCCTGTTGTGGGGCGACCGCCAGCGCCGCAGCCCGGCGCGCGCCGCGCTCACCAAGCACCTGTTCGCCGCCGGTTTCTCCGCGCAGCTCGTGCAGATGATGGTCGACAATCTGCCCGACGACGTCGACAACATGGAAGGCGGCATGGAGTGGGTGCGTTCGGTGCTCGAATCGAACCTGCCGGTGATGGAAGACGAAGACGCGCTGATGGAGCGCGGCGGTGTGTTCGCGCTGATGGGCCCGACGGGTGTGGGCAAGACCACGACCACGGCGAAGCTCGCCGCACGCTGCGTGATGCGTTTCGGCGCCAGCAAGGTGGCGCTCCTCACCACCGATAGTTACCGGATCGGCGGCCACGAACAACTGCGCATTTTCGGCAAGATTCTCGGCGTCTCGGTTCACGCGGTGAAAGACGGCGCCGATCTGCAACTCGCGCTCTCCGAATTGCGCAACAAGCACATCGTGCTGATCGACACGATCGGCATGAGCCAGCGCGACCGCCTCGTCTCCGATCAGATCGCCATGCTATGCCGCGCCGGCCAGCCGGTGCAGCGTCTGCTGCTGCTCAACGCAACGAGCCACGGCGATACCTTGAACGAGGTGGTGCAGGCCTATCAGCGCGCACCCGATCAACAGCCGCTCGCCGGCTGCATCCTGACCAAGCTCGACGAGGCCACCAATCTGGGCGGCGTGCTCGATACGGTGATTCGCTACAAGCTGCCGGTGCATTACGTGTCGACCGGTCAGAAGGTGCCGGAAAACCTGTACGTCGCGACCAGGAAATTCCTGATCAAGAGCACGTTCTGCATTCCGCGCGACAACTCGCCGTTCGTGCCGCACGACGACGACATTCCTGCGCTGCTGTCCGCGCTGTCCGCACGGTCGACCGCCGAATTGCACGAGGTCCGCTTTGGATAAATTCATTTCGGATCAAGCCGAAGGATTGCGGCGTTTGTTGGCGAGAAGCGGTTCGCGCGTGATTTCAGTGGCGGGTGGATCGGCCGGCGTGGGCTCCACGACGATCGTGGTGAACCTCGCCGCGGCGCTCGCGCAACAGGGCAAGGACGTGCTGGTAATCGATGAGTGCCTCGGCGGCAAGTCGGTGAGCGCGATGCTCGGCGGCGTGCGCGGCGCAGGGAATTTTGCGGCTGTGATGCGCGGCGAGATGGCGCTCGACGAAGCCACCGCACGGCACGCGCTCGGCTTCTCGGTGCTGAGCGCCTCGCGTCACAACCGCGAGGGCCACACGGCCGCGCAGTTGGGCGCGGTGTTGCGCGGATCCGCCGACATTGTGCTGATCGACGCCGAGCTCGACGAGCGCGGTCATCTGTCGCCGCTCGCAATGCAGGCGCATGACCTGATGATCGTGACACGGGTGGCCGCGCAGGCGATCACCGACGCGTATGCGTGCATGAAACGTCTGCACTACGCACACGCCACCGCGCAGTTTCGCGTGCTGGTGAATCATGTGCAGAGCGTTGACGACGCGCATACCGCCTTTGTCAACCTGGCCGGCGTGGCTGGACGCTACCTGACGGTGGCGCTGGAAGACGCCGGATGTATTGCCGCCGATGCGCGGATGGCGCGAGCCCTGGAGTTGTCGCGGTGTGTCGTCGATGCATTTCCATCGACACCGGCCGCACGCGACTTCCGGCATCTCGCTGCCGAACTGCAGTACTGGCCGATGCGGCCAGCGATGTCGTCGCAAGCGCCGTGGATGGCGCCAGCGACAGTTACAGCGGCGCAACACGCCGACCAACCGTCCGCGCAGCACGCCTGAGCGGCGGCACAAGGACAAGGGGAGCACGATGTATAACGCTCAGGGAAAGATCTCCCAAGCCGACGTTCTGACGAAGTACGCGCCGCTGGTGCGTCGCCTCGGCTTGCAGCTCGTCGCCAAGATGCCGGCGAGCGTCGATCTCGACGACCTGATTCAGGCCGGCATGATCGGCTTGCTGGATGCGGCGAGCCGCTACAAGGAAGACCAGGGCGCGCAGTTCGAGACCTATGCCAGCCAGCGGATTCGCGGCGCGATGCTCGACGAATTGCGCAGCAACGACTGGTTGCCGCGCAGCTTGCGGCGCACGTCGCGCGAAGTCGAATCCGCCGTGCACAAGGTCGAACAGAATCTGGGGCGCTCGGCAAGCGAAACGGAAATCGCCGAGCATCTGCAAATGCCGCTCGACGAGTATCAGTCGATGCTCCAGGATCTGCACGGCAGTCAGCTCATCTATTACGAAGACTTCGACCGTTCCGCGGACGACGAACCGTTTCTCGACCGTTATTGCGTCGATCATTCGGATCCGCTGTCGGCGCTGCTGGACGACAGCCTGCGCTCGGCGCTGATCGAGGCAATCGATCGCTTGCCGGAACGCGAGAAGCTGTTGATGTCGCTGTACTACGAGCGCGGCATGAACCTGCGCGAGATTGGCGCGGTGATGGAAGTCAGCGAGTCGCGGGTGTGCCAGTTGCACAGCCAGGCCGTGGCGCGTTTGCGTACGCGCCTGCGTGAGATGGCCTGGGCGAACGCCGAGGCGACGGGCGCCTGACGGCCCGATGGTTGACCGGCGGCGCGTGCAACGCCCGCCTTCCCGTTCTGTTTCTTCTCTTCAGTTACGCATCCGCCATCTCGTGCTCGGCGGCCAGCGCGAGAAACGCCGAGCGCGACATGCCGCGTGCCTGGGCGTAAGCGTCGATATCGTGAACCAGCGCCTCGGGCAGCGAGATATTGATGCGCACGGCTTTCTTCAGCGCCGGAATATTGCGCGTGGTGACAAATCCCCAGGTGAAACCGGCGTAGTCGGGATTGCGCCGATGTTCCTCCAGTGTTAGCCGCTCGGGAATCGGCAGGCCTTCATCGAGCAGCGTGTCCAGATGCGCCTCGATCGCTTCTTTTGCGTTCGCGTAGGCTTCTTCCAGCGAACTACCCGCCGAATGACAACCCGGAATATCGGGGACGATCACGCCGAACGCGTGGTGCGTGTCACCAGGTTCGATTGCGATCGGGAAAATCAGATTTTTCATTTCAGACCCGCCTGTTTCAGGATGCTGTTCAATGTGCCGGGCGGAAGATCTTTTTTCGGATGCGGGATGGTCACGAGACCGGCTTTTACCGCGTGCCGAAAATGATGGTGACTGCCCGATATCCGGATCAACCGCCAGCCATCCGCTTGAATGACTTTGACGACTTCGGCGCTGTTCATAATGCACTCCTCTTACTATACACACGATTACACAACCTCGCTAGTGGTTGACGTTCCGCTTTGCTCGTCCGACGCGGCGTCGAAAAGCCGTGAGCGACGGCGGAGAACCTCAGTGGGGGGAATCCGTGATTTCAACCTGGCGGGGAATTGCGCGCGACCTGGCCGGATGGCCAACGTGCGTCGGAGAAGGGCTAAGTGCCCTAAGCGGAAGGGGAAAAGCAAAAAGGGCTCGTCAAAGACGAGCCCTTCTGTTCAAGGCAATCTACGCCATGGCGTCAGCGCGTGAAACGCGCCGCGTAGCCAGATTTTCAAACCGCCGGTTGCGCCGGAATCCGTCCATCCGGGCCGTAGAAACCGACTTTCTGCGGCACGGCCACCTGCAGCGCCGTCAGAGCGCGCTGGTTGTAGTCCATGCGCACGCGGATCAGCTCACCGTTGTTCGTATTGAAGTGCCGCGCCCGCTCGGCGGCTTTTTGCAGCAGCGCCCATTGCTCGGCGATCCGCGTATCCGCGCTGGCCGCGAGCTCCATGCCGGGCCAGCCGGCCGGAAAGCCCATGTCAGCGAGCAGCCCGTCGCGCGTGGCTTCGAGTTTGGCGAGCGTGCCGATCAGTTCGGTTTTCTTCTCGATGACCGGCGGCAGTAATTCCAGCGGCGACAAGGCGGTCAATGCCTTCGTCTCGAGCGTCAGAACCGAGGCGAATGCCTCGACGGCCGAATATTCTTCGATGAGGGTGGCAAGCAGGGCGTCTTTCATCTCAACAACTCGCTGAACACGACGGCTCGCGCACGATTCGCGAGCCGGGTTTGTCGAATGCCGCCCGGCCATTCACCATACTTCGATGCGTCGATTAGTTGCCGGTCGACGAAGTTTTGCTTTGCAACAGTTCGCGTGCGGTATTCAGCACGCCGTCGGCGATCTTGCTCGAATCGATCGTCAGCGAGCCGTCCTTGATGGCTGCCTTGATCGACTCGACGTGCGCCGTGTCGATATCGGCCGAGCCGGACGCCGCGAGGCTGCGCAGATGCTGCGACAGACCCGACAGGCTGACGCTGGCGTCGCCCGAGCCGCTGGTAGTGGTCGGCGAGCTCGTGCTCGCACTCTGCGCGTTGCTGGTCATGCTGTTCGTCGCGTCGCCCGGCTGTGAGCGGGACAGGGCGTCTTTCAACGTCGGCAGATTCGAATTGGTTGTGGAATCGACTTTCACGATTGGCTTCCTGAACGATTTGATTCTGATAACGGCAAGCGTTGATCAAAACTTTAGCGCAATCGCTCCAGGTTTTACCTTTCCTTTCAAGATAATCCGGCCCCATCACGGCTGCCGCGGCTGTTGTAGCCACCGGGCCGGCCGCACGGGTCGTCGCGCCAGAATTCTCGCTGGCGCAGGGCTTCATAGCTGAATCTCCACCGTCGAACCATCCTTGACGATGCCGGAGATGATCTGGCCGTTAGCCGTCTTCACCCGTACCTGCTGGCCCGGCGAGGCGTTGTTCATCGCGCTGCCTTCGGCGGAAATCGCAAAACCCTGGCCGGCCGCGACGACCCGCACCGTTTGTCCGATGGATACCGCCGACGCGCTTTTTATCATGTCGCGGCGCAGGGGCATGCCGCCGGCGATCCGCACGAGCGACACCGAACCGACCGCCTGCGAGGGGTCCGTGACGATCGCCTGCGGCAGACCGGTCAGATCGCCGTCACGCGCGACGAGGTCGGCGGCCGTGAACACTTCGCCCGGCGCCATCGCGCGGGCGGCCAGATAGTAGGTGGCGCGCAGCGAAATGCGCGCTTGCAGATAGATGGTCCACGGCCGTTCACCGGCGCAACGCACGCCCACGGTCATCCGGCCCCACAGGCGCGCACCGCTGGGCATGAAGGGTTCGAGCGTCGTGCAGGCCGCGAGCCCGCGCGGGAAGGCCGGCGAGACGGTGATGTCGACCTTGCCGGGCAAGCCTGCCGACTGTTGTTGCAGGAATGCGAGCGCGGCGCTGCGAATCGCCTCGGCATCCTGTTGGCCAGGCAGCGGGGCGGGCTGCGCCACGGCGGCGGGTTGCAGATTCTGTTGCGCAACAGCCGGCGCCACCTGGCGCACCGACTGCGAGCGGCCGACGATAGCGGGCGGTGTCGGCATTGGCGCCGCTGTCGGTGCCGGTTTGGCTGCGGCTGTGGTGGCCGCGATGAGTTTGCCGTTCGCACCCAACTGAGGCGGCTCGCCACGCGAGGCCAGGCTGTCGAAGCCACCGGCCGCCAGCGCATTGCTGCCAATGGCGCTTTCGATACCGGCGCCGTTGGCGCTATTGCCAGGCGCGGGCGCGCGTCCAGCAGTGTTTCCAGATGCGGTTCCAGGCGGGGGAATTGTGACGACGCCGTTCGCGTCGGGCTTGAAACTGGTGCGGATCATTTGCGGCGCGGCGGGCGGCTCGTCCGCGCCCGGAATGACGATCGAGCCGCTCGCGTTGGCGGCTCGCGTGAACTGATCCGTGTTGCGCGCGACCGGTCCCGGCGCCAGCGACTGTGCCGTCGCGGCAGCGAGCGTCGCCGCGGAGCCCGTGCGTTTGGCGGGTGCGGCCTGCATCTGCGCGGCCAGGTCAGCGAGGGCGGCCGGATTCTTTTCGCCCGGGCCCGGAATCACGATGGCGCCCCCGGTGTCCGGCGCCTGTTGAGCCTTTGTCGAGGCAGGCAGCAGCACGATGCCGCCGGCAACCCATACCGCGAGGTTCACGGCAACGCGAGCCAGCAGACGGCACGCGCCGCGGGATGCGCCACGCGCAGCACGCCGGAGCGCGCCCGCACTTCCACGATGCGCCGCCACGCGGCTTGCGTGGGGCGTCAGGTCGAAGGCGGGCTGGTCCATCGTGTTTCTCCATCGAATACATCGGTACGCCTTGCATTCTAGTGAGCGCCCCCATTGCGCAAACGTTGAATAGAAGCCCCCTTTCCCGGTTATTCGTCCGATTGCCGCTTGCGTTCGGCCCATAAGATGCACCTCATGCAAAAAGGTCTTCCCGGCCGACGCAGGTTTTATGTGAGGCAAGCCCGGGAAGCCTCGGGAACGTTCTCCGGAGATTTCTATGCTGGACAAACTCGATGCCGAATTCGCCTTTGGCCGTCAGGCGCTCGATGTGCGCGCTTACCGGCAGGAACTGCTGTCGTCGAATATCGCCAACGCCGATACCCCTGGGTACAAGGCGCGCGATGTCGACTTCGCTTCGTCGCTGGCCGGCGCGCTGAAGAAGGCGGGCGGCGGCACGGGCACGGCCGCTTCGAACAACTCGACGCTCGCCATGACGCAGCCCGCGGGCGTGACGAGCGGCATGTCGATGGTGTCGACCGCGCCGGGCCACATGTCCGGTAAGGCGACGTTGACGCCGACCGGCGGTACGCCCGACGACTACGGCAATCTGCAATACCGCATCCCGACGCAACCGGCGCTCGACGGCAACACGGTCGATATCGATACGGAGCGGGTGCAGTTCGCGGACAACACGTTGCACTTCGAATCGGGCATGACGGTGCTGTCTAGCCAGATCAAAACGATGCTCGCGGCGATCACGTCGGGCTCGTAATAACAGGTAACGGATACAGCGGCCAGCGCCGCACAAGAAAACGCAGTACGCACGAACAATCGCTACGGGATTTAACTTGAGGCCGGGTCGGCCCATGCAACTGCGGTGCATGGGACCGGAATAAGCGCTAAAGCGCCAACTCCGGTCGACATAGGAGAGGGAAGGGAACATGCCATCTTTGATGAACATTTTTGGTGTTGCGGGCTCCGCGATGTCGGCGCAGTCGCAGCGGCTCAACGTGACGGCGTCGAATCTCGCCAACGCGGACAGCACGACGGGTCCGGACGGCCAGCCGTACAAGGCCAAGCAGGTCGTGTTCGCGGTCAGCCCGATCGGCGGCTCGCGCACAGCCTCCGGCCAGCAGATCGGCGGCGTGCAGGTCACCGGCGTGGTCGACGATCCGACGCCGATGAAGACCGCGTACGACCCCGGCAACCCGGCCGCCAATGCGGACGGTTACGTCACGCTGCCCAACGTCGACCCGGTGCAGGAGATGGTCAACATGATCTCGGCCTCGCGCTCGTACCAGGCCAACGTCGAGACCCTGAACACCGCCAAGACGTTGATGCTCAAAACGCTCACGATCGGCACCTGAGGAGAGTTCCTTGACCACCCCTATTGGCAACAACGGCCCGACCGTATCGCAAACGCTGCTCGATACGATGAACGGCACGAACAGCGCGAGCGGCAGCACCAAGAGCACCAAGAGCGCGAGCAGCTCCACCAGCTCGACCGGCAGCACCTCGGGCACGTCGGCCACCGATCTGCAGAACACCTTCTTGCAACTGCTCGTCGCGCAGCTGAAGAACCAGGACCCAACCAATCCGATGGACAGCTCGCAGATGACGTCGCAGTTGGCCCAGATCAACACGGTGTCGGGCATCAGCCAGTTGAACACGACGCTTACCTCGCTCGCCACGCAGATGTCGGCAGGCCAGCAATCGCAAGCCGCGCTGCTGATCGGCTCGACCGTGCTCGCACCGGGCAGCTCGGTGGCGGTCGCAAGCGGCAAGGCCGGTGCGTTCGGCGTGCAACTCGCCAACTCGGTGAGTGATCTGCAGGTGGTCGTGAAGAATTCGGCGGGCCAGATCGTCAACACGATCGACCTCGGCAAGCAGTCCGCGGGCACGATTCCGGTGGGCTGGACGCCGACCGATTCGTCCGGCAACACGCTGCCCGACGGCAGCTACACGATCAGCGCGGTCGGCACGATCAACGGTCAGCAGGCCACGGCCACGACGCTCACGGGCGCGACGGTGCAAAGCGTCGTCATGCAGAGCAGCGGTACGCCGGGCCTCGTGCTGTCGAACGGTACGACCGTGGGGCTGACCAGCGTCGCCGCCATCCTCTGATTCAGATTCTGTCAGTTACGACTTTCCAGATACGGAGACCGTCATGGGTTACCAACAAGGTTTGAGTGGTTTGTCCGCATCGTCGAGCGACCTCGACGTGATCGGCAACAACATCGCCAACGCGAATACGGTTGGCTTCAAGAGCGGCGCGGCGCAATTCGCCGACATGTACGCCAATTCGGTGGCGACCGCGGTGGGCAACCAGGTCGGTATCGGCACCAAGCTGGCCGAAGTGCAGCAGCAGTTCTCGCAAGGCACGATCACCAGCACGAACCAGGCGCTCGACGTCGCGATCAACGGCAACGGTTTCTTCCAGCTGTCGAACAACGGCTCGCTGGTGTACTCGCGCAACGGCGTGTTCCAGCTCGACAAGAACGGCTTTATCACCAACGCGCAAGGCCTGCAGCTGATGGGCTACGCCGCGAACAGCGCGGGCATCATCAACACCGCGCAGACCGTGCCGCTCAGCGTGCCGACCGCGAACATCGCGCCGCAAGCCACGACCAAGATCGTCGCCGGTTTGAACCTGAATGCGCAGGACCCGCTGATGCTGGGTACGCCGACGGTGACGCCGGTGACCAGCACGGGCACGCTTACCACGCCGGGCGCGACCATCACGAACACCGCGTCGGGCACGAACAACGACACGTATACGGTCGCTTTCGACGCCACGACGACTCCGCCGACCTACAAAGTGACGGACACGACGCTCGGCACAACGTCCGCCTCCACGCCGTATACGGCTGGCACGGCGATCCAGCTCGGCAACGGTCAGACGATCACGTTCAACGGCGCGCCGGCCACCGGCGACACGTACAAGATCACGCCGACCGCCGTGGCGTTTAACCAGAACAGCTCGTCGACCTACAACTACTCGACCAGCACGACGGTCTACGACTCGCTCGGCGGCTCGCAAACGGTCAACATGTACTTCGCCAAGACCGCGGCCGGTACGTGGAACGTGTACGCAGGCACCTCGACCGGCACCGCAAGCCTCGTCGGTCACGCGAACTTCAACTCGTCGGGCACGCTGCTGGGCACGACCGACGCGGCCGGTGTCGCCACCACCACGCCGTTCGTTTTCAACTTCAGCATCCCGACCACCGACGGTTCGTCGACGCCGCAAAACCTGACGCTGAACATCGGCGGCACGACGCAGTACGGCGGCAAGGACGGCGTGAACTCGCTGCAGCCCGACGGCTACGCAGCCGGCACGCTGACGAGCTTCACGATCGGCGCCGACGGCACGCTGACCGGCAACTACTCGAACCAGCAGACCGCTGCGCTCGGCCAGATCGTGCTCGCGAACTTCTCGAACCAGAACGGTCTCGTGAACCTCGGCAACAACGAATTCCAGCAGACCTCGCAATCGGGTGTCGCGCAGATTTCGGCGCCGGGCGCGACCAACCACGGCGTGCTGCAAGGTGGCGCGGTGGAAAACTCGAACGTCGATCTGACGAGCGAACTGGTGAACCTGATCACCGCGCAACGCAACTATCAGGCGAACGCGCAGACGATCAAGACCCAGCAGACCGTCGACCAGACCCTGATCAACCTGTAAGCGACCGGGACCTCCCATCATGGATCGGCTGATCTACACCGCGATGTCGGGCAGCACGCAAGCGCTCGAGCAGCAGGCTATCGTCGCCAACAACCTGGCGAACGCCTCGACCACCGGCTTTCGCGCACAGCTTGCAACTTTCCGCGCCGTGCCGATGGCGTTCGGCGACGGCAGTTCGATCAACGACAACACCACCCGCACCTTCGTGCTGTCGTCCACGCCGGGCGCCGACTATACGCCGGGGCCGATCCAGCAGACGGGCAATCCGCTTGACGTCGCGATTCAGGGTCCGGGCTGGCTGGCGGTGCAAACCGCCGACGGCGGCGAGGCCTACACGCGCGCCGGCAACCTGCACGTCGACGAGAACGGCCAACTGGTCAACGCGATGAACCAGGTCGTGCTCGGCAACGGCGGCCCGGTGTCGGTGCCGCCGGGGGCGGAGATCACGATCGGCAAGGACGGCACGGTGTCCGCGCTGACGCCCGGCGATCCGCCGACCGCGGTGGTGACGGTCGATCAGCTGAAGCTGGTGAATCCCGATCCGCAAACCATGACGCGTGGCGACGACGGCCTGTTTCGCACCGCCGACGGCAATGCCGCCGACGCCGATCCGGCCGTCACGCTGGCGCCGGCATCGCTCGAAGGCAGCAACGTGAATCCGGTTGCCGCGATGGTCTCGATGATCACCAACGCGCGCCAGTTCCAGATGCAGACGAAGCTGCTGGAGAACGCGGACAAGAACGATCAGTCCGCCAACCAGCTGCTCAGCTTTAGCTAACGGGTTGTTCCGGGATTGCCCCGACACCTTGGAGAAGAATGATGAATCGCTCGCTCTATATCGCCGCTACCGGCATGAATGCGCAACAGGCGCAGATGGACGTGATTTCGAACAACCTCGCGAACGTCAGCACCAATGGCTTCAAGGGCTCGCGCGCGGTGTTCGAGGATCTGCTGTATCAGACCATCCGTCAGCCGGGCGCGAACTCGACGCAGAACACCGAATTGCCGTCGGGCATCCAGCTCGGCACGGGTGTGCAGCAGGTCGCGACCGAGCGTCTGTACACGCAGGGCAACCTGCAGCAGACCGGCAACTCGAAAGACATCGCCATCAACGGCCAAGGCTTTTTCCAGGTGCAGATGCCTGACGGCACGACCGCCTACACGCGTGACGGCTCGTTCCAGACTAACGCCCAGGGCCAGCTCGTCACTTCGAGCGGCTATCAGGTGATTCCGGGCATCACGATCCCAAGCAACGCCACCTCGCTGACCATCGGCAGTGACGGCGTGGTGTCGATCACCGTGGCCGGCTCGACCAATAGCCAGCAGCTCGGCTCGATGCAACTGGCCACCTTCATCAACCCGGCCGGTCTCGATGCGAAGGGTGAGAACCTGTTCGCGGAAACGGCTTCGTCGGGCGCGCCGAACATCGCCCAACCGGGCCTGAACGGCGCGGGCAATCTCAGCCAGGGTTACGTGGAAGCATCGAACGTGAATGTGGTGCAGGAACTGGTGAACATGATCCAGACACAGCGCGCTTACGAAATCAACAGCAAGGCCGTGACAACTTCCGACCAGATGCTGCAGACCCTCAGCCAGATGCAGGTTTAAGGCTCAGGGGATCAGGAATCAAGAGCGCCTCCGAACCTGTCGCCTGGCGACAGGCCCCTCAACGGGGACCAGGAAAATTTGGGACGGCCCGGCGCTTTATCGAAAGGCAGTAATCAAGATGTCGCACTCCACTCGTCATCCGGTTCATTCGCGCACCGCTCAGGCGCTCGTGCAGCTCACGCTGCTCGCGACGCTGGGCGGCTGCGGCCTCGTGCCGAAGCAGCCGATCACGCAGCAGCCGATGACTGCGCTGCCGCCGATGCCGCCGCAGGCTCAATCGCCGGGCTCGATCTACAACCCGGGCTATGCGGGCCGGCCGTTGTTCGAAGACCAGCGGCCGCGCAACGTGGGCGACATCCTGACCATCGTGATTCAGGAAAACGTCAACGCGACCAAGTCGTCGGGCGCCAACGCGAATCGCTCGGGCAGCACCAACTTCAACGTGCCGACCGCGGGCTTCCTCGGCGGACTGTTCGGCAAGACCAACCTGAGCGCCACCGGGGCGAACGTGTTCAACGGAACCGGCGGCGCCAATGCGTCGAATACGTTTAACGGCACGATCACCGTGACGGTGACCGGCGTGCTGCCGAATGGCAATCTGATGGTGAGCGGCGAGAAGCAGATGCTGATCAATCAGGGCGATGAATTCGTGCGCTTTTCCGGCGTGGTGAATCCGAACACGATTTCCAACCTGAACGCCGTGTACTCGACCCAGGTGGCCGACGCGAAGATCGAATACTCAGCGAAGGGCTATCTCAACGAGGCCGAGAACATGGGCTGGTTGCAGCGCTTCTTCCTTAACGTGTCGCCGTGGTGATCATGCGTACCGTCTTTTCCCGCCTCGGCCGCGCCCTCGCTCTCGTCGCGCTTGCTTGCGCCGCGCTGCCGGCCGCCACGCCCGCCCACGCCGAACGTCTGAAAGACCTCGTGCAGATTCAGGGCGTACGCGACAACCCGCTGATCGGCTACGGCCTCGTCGTCGGTCTGGACGGCACGGGCGACCAGACCACCCAGACGCCGTTCACGACGCAAACGCTCGCCAACATGCTGGCGAATCTCGGCATCTCGATTAACAACCAGGCGGCGGGTTCGACCAATCAGCAGTCGTCGCTGTCGAACATTCAGTTGAAGAACGTCGCCGCGGTGATGGTCACGGCGGTGCTGCCCCCGTTCGCGCGTCCGGGCGAAGCCATCGACGTGACGGTGTCGTCACTCGGCAATTCGAAGAGCCTGCGCGGCGGCACGCTGCTGCTCACGCCGCTGAAGGGCGCGGACGGCCAGGTGTACGCGCTCGGCCAGGGCAATCTGGCGGTCGGCGGCGCCGGCGCGAGCGCGAACGGCAGCAAGGTGCAGGTCAACACGCTCAATGCGGGCCGCATTGCGGGCGGGGCGATTGTCGAACGCGCGGTGCCGACCTCGGTCTCGCAGGCCGGCACGATGCAGCTCGACCTGAACGACATGGACTACGACACCACGCAACGCATCGTGGCCGCGGTGAACAATGCGTTCGGCAGTGGCACGGCCACCGCGCTCGACGGCCGCACGATCCAGCTGCGCGCGCCGTCCGATCCGGAACAGCAGGTCGCCTTCATGGCGCAATTGCAGAATCTCGACGTAAAGCCGGCGCAAGCCGCCGCGAAGGTGATCCTGAACGCGCGCACCGGCTCGATCGTGATGAACCAGATGGTCACGCTGCAAAACTGCGCGGTGGCACACGGCAATCTGTCGGTGGTGATCAATACTCAGCCGGTGGTGAGTCAGCCGGGCGCGTTCTCGAACGGCCAGACGGTAGTGGCCAAGCAGTCGCAGATTCAGATGAAGCAGGACAACGGCGCACTGAAGATGGTGACCGCCGGCGCCAATCTGGCCGAAGTGGTGAAGGCGCTCAATGCGCTCGGTGCGACGCCCGCGGATCTGATGTCGATCCTGCAGGCCATGAAAGCGGCGGGCGCTCTGCGCGCCGACCTGGAAATCATCTAAGGAAGACACAGGATGAATTCGGATACGACCAATTCCGCCAATATGGCGAACGACCTGACCCAGCGCTTCGCGCTCGACGTGCAGGGCTTCGGCAAATTGAGCGCGCAGGCCAAGGCTTCGCCGCAGGCCGGCATGAAGATGGCCGCGCAGCAGTTCGACGCGGTGTTCACGCAGATGATGCTGAAGAGCATGCGCGATGCGACGCCGCAGGACGGCCCGTTCGATTCGCACGACAGCGCCACCTTCACGTCGATGATGGATCAGCAGTTGTCGCAACAGTTGTCGCAGAAGGGCATCGGCGTGGCTGACGCGATGCTCAAGCAGATGATGCGCAATCAGGGCCTGCAGGTGGGCGGCGGCAGCGGCGCGGGCGGCGGTCTTGCCGGCATGGCCAATGCACTGGGTGGCGGCAGCGGCGGCGACGAAGGCCAGACCGCGGCGCTGAACGCGCTCGCCAAGGCCTATGGCAATGCGCAGGCCAATGGCCAACTGGCGATGGGTAAGGGCTACTCGGCCAACAGCGCGCTGACGCCGCCGCTCAAAGGCGACGGCAGCTCGCCGAAGGTCGATGCCTTCGTCGACAAGCTTGCCGAGCCGGCCCAGGCCGCCAGCGCGGCAACCGGCATCCCGGCGCGCTTCATCATCGGCCAGGCCGCGCTTGAATCGGGCTGGGGCAAGAGCGAGATCAAGAAGTCGGACGGGTCGACCAGCCATAACGTGTTTGGCATCAAGGCGACCAAGGACTGGACCGGCAAGACCGTCTCGACGGTCACGACAGAATATGTGAACGGCAAGCCGCAGCGCGTGGTCGAAAAATTCCGTGCGTACGACTCGTATCAGGAAGCGATGACCGACTACGCGAGCCTGCTCAAGGGTAACCCGCGTTATGCGCAGGTGATTAATTCCGCGCATGACGTGAATGGCTTTGCCAATGGCATGCAGCGCGCGGGTTACGCGACCGATCCGCATTACGCTAAAAAACTGATGTCCATCATGCAGAAAATGGGCTGAGCTGCCGTTAATGCAGGGGCGCGGTTGCACGGGAGTGCGCAGCCAGTCAGTTTTTGCAGTCTGATTTTCTCGAATAAAGTATGCACGCGACGGGGCCAGGTGCATAACAAGACGGACGAGGCCGGCCGCCTGTGGGCGGCCGGTCCACCCGCATAAGCGGCGTGATGTGTGCAATGTGCCGCTGATTGCCGCCTGGTTTCGATGCACCGGACTGCGCTGATCGCCTGTCGGCGTTCTAACGTTTGTGGCAAATATTTCATTAACCGCCCTAAATTTTGGCGCAATGCTGCCGCTAATCAGTTAGACCCGATACCGGAAAGCGTTGTAATGTCCGGTTGAATGCGCGTGCTGCGGCTTCGACGAAGACCGCGCGAAAGCCCCGGCAGGAGCCTGGCACGCGCCCGCAAGAACATGCATACCGGCAAGCCCATGGATACTAACCAGTCGCACGGCCAGACCGACGCACCCGGCCAGTCGCACGCTCCGCTAGACGACAGCACACCCGATTTCGGCCGTCGCAATCCGCTGGAGATCGGCGTTCAGTTGCGCAACCTCGTCAATCGGGGCGATTTCCTCACCGTTGAATATGCGGGCGGTCAGCTCGTGACGCGCCTGCTCGAAGTCGACGTACGCGGGCGCACTTTCACGTTCGACTGGGGCGCGCTCTCCGAGCAGAACCGAGGCTTGCTGGCCGCGCCGCGTTGCCAGTTCCACGCCTCGCCCGACGGCGTGCGCGTCGAGTTCGTGACCGCCACACCGCGCGAAACCCGCTATGAAGGGCTGCCCGCGTTCGAGGCCGATTTCCCTGAAGTGCTGTTCTACGTGCAGCGCCGCGAGTATTTCCGCGTCGATGCGCCGATTCTCGATCCGTATATGTGCAGCGGCCGTTTGCCCGAAGGCGACACATTCCGCTTCGAAGTGCACGATCTGTCGCTCGGTGGCGTGGGCATGCGCACCACGGATGAGCGCGTGGCCGAATTGCCGATGGGCGTGCGCTTGCAGGATTGCGAGCTGTCGCTTGGCGGATTCGGCCGGCTTTCGCTCGATCTGCAACTGGTGTCACACCGCTCCATGGCGTTGCCGAACGGCACCCAGCGCTATCAACTCGGTTTTCGGTTTCTGACACTGCCCGGCAATGCCGAAAACACGCTGCAACGTCTGATTACGCAACTCGAAATGAAGCGCCGCTCGCTGGTGCGCTGATGCGGAATGGCCCTCAATTTTTCGTCGAAAGGGCCGTTAAACAGAATGTTCAAGTAACGCGGCGGCAAGCGGTCGGTGTCGCCCTTCAGGATGACGCATGTCGAGCAACCTCATCAATCTCGGACTCAGTGGACTGAACGCAGCCCAGTGGGGTCTTACGACGACCGGCCAGAACATCAGCAATGCGTCGACGCCGGGCTACACCATCGAAACCCCGGTCTACGCGGAGAGCGCCGGCCAGTACACGGGTTCCGGCTTCCTGCCGCAGGGGGTCTCGACTGTCACCGTGACGCGCCAGTACAGCCAGTATCTGACCACTCAGCTGAACAACGCGCAGAGCTCGGGCAGCTCGCTGTCGACCTATAACACGCTGATCTCGCAACTGAACAATCTGGTCGGGAGTCCGACTTCCGGCATTGCGAGCGCTATCACCAGCTATTTCACCGGTCTGCAGAACGTCTCGAACAACGCCTCCAGCCTGGCCACCCGCCAGACCGCGATCAGCGGCGCGCAGACGCTCGTGAACCAGATCAATGCCGCGGGCCAGCAATACGATGCGCTGCGCCAGAGCGTCAACACGCAGCTCAGCAACACCGTTTCGCAGATCAACAGCTACACGCAGCAGATCGCGCAGTTGAACGGCCAGATTTCCCAGGCCAGCACGCAGGGACAGCCGCCGAACCAGTTGATGGATCAGCGCGATCTCGCCGTGTCGAACCTGTCGCAACTGATCGGCGTGAACGTGGTGAACAGCAACGGCAGCTACAGCGTGTTCATGGCCAACGGCCAGCCGCTCGTGTCGTCAACCAACAGCTACAACCTGGGCACCGCGCCTTCGACGGGCGATACCAGCGAATTGTCGGTGCAGTATCTCGGCCAGGCCGGCGCCAACCCGGCCGCCGCGCCGCAAAACCTGCCCGACAGCAAAGTCACCGGCGGCACGCTGGGCGGTCTGCTGGCGTTCCGCAGCCAGACGCTCGATCCGGCCGAAGCGCAACTTGGCGCGATTGCAGTGAGCTTCGCTTCGCAGGTCAATGCGCAGAACAGCCTTGGCATTACGCTCGCCGGTGCTCAAGGCGGCGCGCTGTTTTCGGTGGGCGGCCCGACCGTCTATGCGAACACGCAGAATACCGGCAATGCGCAACTGAACGTCTCGTTCGCGAATCCCGCACAGCCGACCACTGGCGATTACACGCTGTCCTATAACGGCAGCATCTACACGCTGACCGACAATTCGACCGGCAACGTGGTGGGTTCGGCGGCCAATTTGAGCCAGCCGATCAATGGTCTGAATTTCTCGACCACCGGCACGATGAACGCCGGCGACTCGTTCACGGTTGAACCGACCCGCGGCGCGCTCAACAGCTTCAACACCGCGACAACGGACCCGTCGGCGATTGCCGCCGCCGCACCGGTGCTGGGCGCCGCAACGGCGAGCAACACCGGCACCGCCACGATCACGCAAGGCACGGTGACGGCCGGCTACACGATGCCGAATGCGACCACCACGCTGTCGTACAACGGCACCGGCCTCACCGGTTTCCCGGCTGGCTCGACGGTGACGGTGACGGCCGGCACACCGCCTACCACCACCACCTACAACACCGGCACGACGCCGGTGATCCCGTATTCGGCGACCACCGGCGCGACGCTGACGATCAACAACGCGACGGCGGGCAACATGAACGGCGTGTCGGTCACGATCAGCGGCGCACCGGCTGCCGGCGACACCTTCACCATCGGCCCGAACACCGGCGCGAGCAACGACGGCCGCAATGCGCTGGCGCTGTCGAACCTGTCCAACGCAAAAGCGCTGGCCGGCGGCACGGTTACGCTGACGGGCGCCTATGCGAACTACGTCAACCAGATCGGCAACCAGACCAACCAGATTCAGACCTCGAGCACGGCGCAGACCGCGCTGGTGACGCAGATCACCACCGCGCAGCAGTCGGTCTCGGGCGTGAACATCAACGAAGAAGCAGCCAACCTGCTTCAGTATCAGCAGCTGTATCAGGCAAACAGCAAGGTCATCCAGACCGCGCAGACCCTGTTCCAGACGATACTTGGCATCTTCCAGTGAGGCGTTGAACATGCGTATCTCCAGCATGCAGTACTTCAACATGAACGTTTCGACAATGAGCGACCAGCAAGCTCAACTGTCGCAACTGTACGCACAGATCTCGAGCGGCGTGAGCCTCTCCACGCCGTCGGACAATCCGCTCGGCGCGGCGCAGGCGGTGCAGTTGAGCTCGACGGCGACGAGCCTCGCGCAGTACACGACCAACCAGAATGTGGCGCTGTCTTCGCTGCAGCAGGAAGATTCGACGCTCGGCAGCGTCAATACCGTGCTGCAAAGCATTCACACGCTGGTGCTGCGCGCCGGCGACGGTTCGCTGAACGACGGCGACCGTGGCTCGATCGCGACGCAATTGCAGAGCTTGCGCAGCCAGCTGCTCACGCTCGCCAACTCGACCGACCCGCAGGGCAATGCGTTGTTTGGCGGTTATCAAAGCACCGCGCAGCCATACACCACCAACTCGGCCGGCGCGGTGACCTATTCGGGCGATACCGGCACGCCTGCCATGCAGATCACCCCCTCGCACACCATTCAGACGGGTGACAACGGGATCGCGATCTTCAACAGTGTGGCGGCGATCGGCACCAGCTCGGTACCGGCCGCGACGACCGGCAACACGGGCACAGGCGTGGTCAGCACCGTCAGCATGACGAATCCGACCAACCCGGCCAACGCGGACAAGTACAGCATTTCCTTCACGTCGGCGACCACCTACACGGTGACCCAGACCACGCCTTCCGGCACGGTGACCACGGGCGGACCGCAACCGTTCACGGCCGGCTCGGCGATCACGCTGGGCGGCCAGACCGTGTCGATCAGCGGCGCGCCGAACGCGGGCGACAGCTTCACGGTGACGCCGGCCACGCAAGGCAGCACGGACGTGTTCGCCAACCTGAGCCAGTTGATCACCACCTTGCAAACGCCGGTGTCGGGCGGCGCCTCGACGGCCAGCTTCCAGAGCGCGCTGACGACCAGCATGACCCAGCTCGAAAACACGATGAACAATGTCGTGACGGCGCAGGCGGCGGTGGGTGGCCGCGAGCAGCAAGTGCAGGCATTGCAGACGGTTACGCAGAGCAACACCTTGCAGACGGCGAGCAACCTGGCGGATCTGACCCAGACCGACATGGTCAAGACGATCGGCCAGTACACGATGACGCAAAACGCGCTGCAAGCGGCACAGCAGGCATTCGTGAAGATTCAGAGCGTTTCGCTGTTCCAGTACCTGAACTGAACGCGGCAGTAGTCTGAAACAGGAAGGGCGGAAGCCGGTGTGAGCCGGCTCCCGCCCTTCCTGTTTTCCGCGTACGCTACTTCAATCCGGCTGCAACCCGTCCCATCTGATCGATGCCGATATCGAACAGGCGCATGAAGAACGGAATCATGTTCGGGATCATCAGTTGCAGAAGCAGCATGCCGATCAGCATCGTCAGTGGAAAGCCGATCTGGAACACGCCGATTTGCGGCGCCGCGCGGTTCAGGATGCCGAGCGCGAGATTGGTGATCAGCAGAGCGACGACCACCGGCAGCGACAGCAGCAGGCCGGCAGAAAACACCGTGCTGCCGAAATTCGCCAGGGTGCGCCAGCCAGGCGCGCCCAGAATGTTCGCCGACACCGGCACGGACTGGAAGGTGGCCAGCAGCGCGCTGATCATCTGCAAATGGCCGTCGATCACCAGAAACACCAGCATGGCGATGGTGTTCATATAGCTCGACAGCACCTGGCTCGAACTGCTCGCCTGGGCATCGAAGAATGTCGCGAAGCCGAGCCCCATGCCGAGTCCGACGAAATCGCCGGTGGCGCTGATCGCCTGAAACACGATCTGCATCGTCATGCCGAGCGCGATGCCGATCAGGAACTGGTTGACGATGATCCACACGCCTGCGGCGGAAAACACCGTGACTTGCGGCAGCGCGCCGAGCGTGGGCGCGACGATGATCGTAATGAAGGCCGCGAGACCGATCTTCACGCGTGTCGGCAGCGAGCGGTGGCCGAGCACCGGCGCGGTTGCCACCAGTGCGAGAATTCGCACGAACGGCCACAGGAACGCCGTGAGCCAGGCGTTCAGTTGGGCGTAGGTGACGGAAAACATGGCGAAGGGGAGGGGGCGAGCGCCGGGCGAAGGCCTGGGCCGCGCTCAGTTGACCAGCGAGGGAATGTTGGTGAGCGTCTGGCGCAGGTAGTCGAGCATGGTCGTCAGCATCCACGGACCGGCGATCACCATCGTAATCGCGATCGCGAGCAGCTTCGGAATGAACGACAGCGTGGTTTCATTGATCTGCGTGGCGGCCTGGAACAGGCTCACCACCAGACCGACCACCAGCGCGACCAGCAGCAACGGCGCGGCAAGCAGCAGGCCGACATACATGGCCTGGTGCGCGAGCGTCATGACGGATTCTTGATTCATGGCGTTTTCAGTGCGATGCGTGAGGGGTTAAGTGACGCAGCGAGGTGAACCGGCGGTTAAACAAAGCTTTGCGCGAGCGAGCCGAGCAGCAATTGCCAACCGTCCACCAGCACGAACAGCATCAGCTTGAACGGCAGCGAGATGGTGGCGGGCGACACCATCATCATCCCCATCGACATCAGCACGCTCGCTACCACCATGTCGATGATCAGGAACGGGATGAAAATCGTGAAGCCGATCTGGAAACCCGTCTTCAGTTCACTCGTCACGAACGACGGCACCAGCAGCGACAGCGGCACGTCTTCCGGACCCTGCATGGGTGCGGCGTGCGAGATGCGGGCGAACAGCGCGAGATCGCTTTCGCGGGTCTGGCGCAGCATGAAGGTCTTGAACGGCGCGAGGCCACGGCTGACGGCGGTCTCCATCGGTATCGAGCCGTCGGAGAACGGTTTGTAGCCGTCGTTATAGGCCTTGTCGAGCACAGGTGACATCACGAACAGCGTGAGGAACAGCGCGAGACCCACCAGCACCTGGTTCGGCGGCGTGGTGGTGGTGCCGAGCGCCTGACGCAGCAGCGACAAGACGATGATGATGCGCGTGAAGCTCGTCATCATCAGCACCATGGCCGGCAGGAACGACAGCATCGTGAGCAGCAGCATCGTCTGCACGCTCAACGAGTAGGTCGTACCGCCGTTCGGGCCCGGGCTCGTATTGAAGGCGGGCAAGCCGGCGGCTTGCGCGAACGACAGCGTCGGCAGCGCGAGCATCAGGGCCGGCAACGCCACGGGCGCCGCGCGGCGCAGGCCGGCGATGCCTTTCAAAGCGATGCGGGACATGCGAGTGCTGTGCGCTCGATGGCCTGACTGCGCGGGGCGCGATGATTGAAGACTGAACTGCATTACCGATCCCCGTTGCCTTGCCCGTTGAAACGTTTGCTCACTTCGCCTCGTAAAGCGTCGCGAAAGCGTTGACCGAAGGTGCCGGACAATGCCGTGCCCTTAGCCGATGCATTCGAGCCGCCCGTTGCGTCCGGTTGCGTGTTCGCGACGGAATCGCCCGCGACCGAACCGGCGGGCATGGTGTGCAGCAGACGCACATTGCCGGGTGCCGTGCCGAGCACGAGCCACGTGTCGCCGATCTCTACCACGGCGACGCGCTCCTTGCCGCCGAGCGAGGCGCCCCCGATCGTCTTCACGAGGCCGCTGCGATTGGCCGGCTGCAAGCCGAAGCGGCGCGCGAGCCATGCGCAGGCGAATACCAGGCCGATCACCACCAGCAGGCCGACGATGGTTTGCAGCACCGCGCCCACGCCGAGCGCCGGAACGGCTGTGCCGGCGCCGACACCCGATGCGATGTTTGCGGCGTTGTTGACCGCGTTCATATCGGCTGCGTGCGCGGCCGATGCGGCGAAGCTCGCCACGCAGCCTACTGCGAACACCAGCGCCGAGGTGGCCGTTGACGTCGTTGCCGTTGCGGTCGCTGCTGTCGAGGCTGCGGGCACAGTGCGATTGAAAAGATTGCGCGACGCATGCAGCATGGCGCGACCGGCAACGCGTTTCATCGATTCAGCTTCCGGATGCGTTCGGACGGCGTGATGATGTCGGTCAGACGGATACCGAACTTGTCGTTCACGACCACCACTTCGCCCTGGGCGATCAGGCAGCCGTTGACCAGCACGTCCATCGGTTCACCCGCCATGCCGTCCAGCTCCACCACCGAGCCTTGCGCCAGTTGCAGCAGATTGCGGATCGCGATTTTGGTACGGCCGAGTTCGACGGTCATCTGGACGGGAATGTCCAGGATCATGTCGATGTCGTTGCGCGTCGAGGTCGATTCGACCTTCGAGAGCGGCTGGAACACGCCGGCCGTGGCCGCGCTGACTTCCGTGTTGTCGTTCTGTTCGGCCAGCGCGCTGGCCCAGTCGGCCATCGCCGCGTCGTCTTCGGCGGCTGCGGCGTCGGCGGCCAGTTGCGGCTCGCCGGCGGCCAGTTCGGCCTCAGTCTTTGCGTTCAGGTCACTCATATCCACCTTCCTTCATCGTGTCGGCTGCGCTGATCATTTTCTGGACCCGCAACGCGTACTGACCATTGAAAATTCCGTAGCCGCACTCCATCACCGGCACGCCATCGACTTTCGCCGTGATGTGTTCAGGGATGTTGATCGGCAAAACATCGCCTTTGCGCATGTTCAGGATCTGTTCGAACGTAACCGGCACCTGCGCGAGGTCGGCGGTCAGTTCCACTTCCGCTGCCTGGACCTGTTGCGACAGCACGCGAACCCAGCGGCGGTCGACTTCCAGCGCCTCGCCCTGGATCGGCGACGACAGAATGTCGCGAATCGGTTCGATCATCGAATACGGCATGCAGATGTGCAGCGTGCCGCCCGTCGTGCCGAACTCGATCGAGAACTGCGTGACGATGACGATTTCGTTCGGCGTCGCCACGTTGGCGAACTGCGTGTGCATTTCCGAGCGCACGAATTCGAACTGCAGCGGGCGCACGCTTTTCCACGACGCCGCGTAGTGTTCGAACGTGAGATTGAGCAGCTTCATGATGATGCGCTGCTCGGTTGCCGTGAAATCGCGGCCTTCGACGCGGGTATGAAAACGCCCGTCGCCGCCGAACAGGTTGTCGACCACGAAGAACACCAGATTCGGGTCGAACACGAACAGTGATGTGCCGCGCAACGGCTTCACATGGACCAGGTTCAGGTTGGTCGGGATCGGCAGGTTGCGGGTGAACTCGCTGTACTTCACCACTTTCACCGGACCGACGGAGATTTCCGCCGAGCGCCGCATGAAGTTGAAGATACCGACGCGCAACAGACGCGCGAAGCGGTCGTTGATGATCTCGAGACCGGGCATCCGGCCGCGGACGATGCGTTCCTGCGTCGCGATGTTGTACGGACGTACCCCGGCGCGATCAGTCTGCTCGGTTTCCGAATCGGACTCGCCGGTGACGCCCTTGAGGAGGGCATCGACCTCCTCCTGGGACATGAACTCTTCGTGGCCCATTCCTTATTCCTCGTGCGTCCGGCGGTTAGTGATGGCAGCGTGAATCAGTTTCACTGCACGACGAATTCGGTGAACAGCACGTCCTGGACATGGATCGGCGCCGCGCCCTTGTCGGTCGGCTCTTCGATCAGCGTCCGGAGTTCGGCGGCCAGCGCGCGTTTGCCTTCCAGCGGCGCGAGTTCTTCCGGGTGTTTGTTCGACAGGGCGAGGAGGATGCGGCTGCGTACTTCCGGCATATGCTCGGTGAGTTCCTGCTGGGTTTTCGGGTCGTTGAGCTTGAGGGTCAGGCCGATACGCAGGAAGTGTTGCTGGCCGTCGTCCGATTGCAGGTTGACGGTCATCGATTCGAGCGGGAAGAACAGCGGCGCGGCGAGCGGCGGCGGAGCGCTGGCGGTTTCCGCCGACGCTGGGGTCGGCGCGCGTTTGGACATGAAGAACCACACACCCGCGCCGGCAGCGCCCGCGGCGATGATCGCGATGAGGACGATCAGGATGATGCGCTTCAAGGGGCCCGGGGAAGCGGGCACGGCTTGCTGGTTTGCGGTCGTGGTTGCCATGAGGTTTGCTTTGCTTGCCTTTATTGCTGATGAGGGTGATTGTTGTTGATTTGCCTGCGGCGCGATGGGTCGAAAAGAAGGGGTATTGAGGGCTATCTCTGGTTTTTGCCTGGCCGGCGGTTTTCTTGTTGATCTGGTTTTGGGCGTTGCCTTGCTGTTGTTGTGGTCTGTTCTGGTGTTGGTTCTTTGGCCTTTCCTTGGTTTGTTAGTGGTCTATTAGCGTTGCCCCTGTGCGGGGCGGCACCTACTTTTCTTTGCCGGCCGCAAAGAAAAGTAGGCAAAAGAAAGCGGCTCAAACCGCTAATTCTTAAGCGGGTCCCCCGCACAGTGGCGGTAGTGGTGCATCTGGAATCTGTCGCCTCGCACACTCCGCCTCAGTGACAAGGCCGTCATACCTCCGGCGGCGCTGCGCGCGCCGATACCCCGTTCATATCGCCACCCGCTACGGTTTCCACCCTCGATTCGCCCGCTGCGGTTTCGCGCCTTGATCCGCCCGCTGCGGTTTTCGCGCCTCGATTTATCCAGATCCTGACTCGTCGGCAGCATCGCTGTCACCAGGCCGCGGCCCCCCGTTGCCGTTTGCCTCGGTTCCCTGCTCGCCGTTGCCCAGCCGCTGCCCCGCTGCTGCAAGGTCAGCCGCAACAGCGATCGCAATCGCGCCGCGAAAGCGAAAACAAGAGCAACGCACCGACATTTCCGAAGTGGGGTTGGCCAATCAGAGCGGGGGCATTTCGCCGAGGCGAAGCCGAGGGCACCCGCTGCGCGAAGCGAAGCTGCTGGTTTCCCAGGCAGACCCATCCGCGACGCACGCAGTGCGGAGTGGGAGCTGATGAGCGCCTTGTCGCTGACGCGGAGTGCGCGGGAACACGGATTCCAGATGTACCACTACCCTCTCCAAGCCAGGGGACCCGCTTAAGAATTAGCGGTGTGAGCCGCTTTCTTTTGCCTACTTTTCTTTGCGGCCGGCAAAGAAAAGTAGGTGCCGCCCCGCACAGGGGCAACGCTAATAGACCACTAACAAAGCAAGGAAAGGCCAAAAGACCAACACCAGAACAGACCACTACGACAGCAAGGCAACGCCCAAAATCCAGACCAACAACAACCCCGCCGACCAGGCCAAAAACACAAAATCAAGCAAACGTATCAACCAACCCAACACTCCGCCGAACGGCAACATCAGCCACTACAGAATCAGAATCACCCGCGGCCCCGCCGCCAAAAGACCCGGCAGCCCCGCTGCCACCTCCACCAGAACGCCCAGACCCAGCACTCTGCTGCCCGCCCTGCCGGGCAAACCCATCGCTAACACTAGCGCTCCCCAACCCAATCCCGTTGGATTCCATCGCCTCGCGAAGCTTCGGCAAGGCGGCCTCGACAGCCTCCCGCACCTGCTGGTGCTGCGAAACGAACAACGCATGTGCATGGTTATCGGCAACCTGCAACACAACCTGCAGCGGCCCCAGATCTTTCGGATTCAAAGTCAGCTCGGCGCTCTGCGAATGTGCATTCGACAAAAACACCACCTTCTGACTCAACGCGTCTTCCCAATCCGTCGTGCCCACCTGCGGCGACAACGCATTCGCCACTTCCGCCGCACCGGCGTTACCCGTCGTCTGCACAGCCGTCGTCGTGCTCGCGGCCCCCGCCGCAGCCTGACCGGCCGCCAGCGCCGCCGTCGCGGCGTCGGCCGCACTCCTGAAGGACGCCAGATCGTCAGTCTGCGCACCGCCAGCAGCAGTCGCGCTCAGCGCATCAGCCGCAACCTTCGCAGCCGTCGATGGATCGGCCACCGTCGTGGCCGCGCTCGTCAATATGGTCTTGCCGGCGCCCGATCCCTTGCCGTTGCCGAATAAACCAGCCGCCAAGGTCTTGCCGTCCGCCGATTCGGTCAGTCCGTTGCTCGCGCCAGCACCCAAACTGCCCGCCGGCGTTGCGTTCGCCGCCGCGCCGCTGGCAAGCGCCTGCGCCGGGACCACCGCCTGGCCGCTCGCCAGCGCGGCCAGCGCTGCCTGCAGGGCGTCCTGCGCGGACTTGGAATCGGTCGCGGAAGTCTTTTTGCCGGTGGCGCCATCCGTCGTGGGGTCCGTGCCAGCCTGCGTGGTCGCGGCGTCAGTCAGCGCGGCGGCAGGGTCGGTGCTCGCCGGATCGGCGGCGTTGTTCGCGTTGGCCTGCGCTTGCGCTTGTGCCTGCGCGGCTGCGGCGGCCGCTGCCGTACCCGCGTCGGTCTGCGTGGTGGTGTTGGTGGACTTCGAAGGTGTCGCGTTGTTCGTGCCGTTCGAGGCCTGCTGCGAGCCGGACGACGAAGCCGACGACGAGCTGGATGCAGACCCATTCGCCGAGCTGCCGTTGCTCGTGTTGCTGCTCGCGGCATTCTGGTTCTGCGTCGACGGATCGGACGGCGGCGGCGCGTCATGCACGCTCGACGAAGAGGCCGAAGAGGACGAAGAGGCCGAAGACGACGAGGAAGCAGACGAAGAAGATGAAGAGGACGGCGGAGCCGGCGGCTTGCTCGCGCTCTGCACCGCCGTGTTGTTCTGCAGGTTGATGCTCTGCTGCAGGGTCTGCGAGAACGGTGTGGCGTTCGCCGCCGCAGCCATGGCCGCAGTGGTGGACGTGCTGCTGGCGGAGCCGAGCAGTGAGCCGATCTGTGAAAGAAGCGACATAGGGAATCCTGTCAATCCGTCAAACGGGGTGTTCGGTCAGCGAGGCGGCGCCCGGGCGCGTCAAACGCCCTCGGCGCGCATCCTCAGAATGCGGGCGGCATGTTCGTCGGCATCGCGCTGATCGCGCCGCGCCGTGACTTTTGCTTCGGCAGCCTCGCCGCGCGCCTGCAGCACTTCGTACGAACCAAGCTTCTGCTTCTGGCGTTGCCAGTCAGGCTTGGCCGCCTCCACGCGCGCATTGGCGGTCACCAGCAGGTTGCGCTGCTGTTCGATGGCGGCGTCGAGCGTGTCGATGAACGCCTGGAAATTGCGCATGTTGCCGGCCGGCATGCCGGTCTGAGCGGTTGCCGTGAAGCGCGCGTGATATTCGTCGCGGTACTGCACCAGCGCATCAAGTTGCGATTGCACGTCGTTGCGCTCGCGCTGTGCGCGGCCCAGACGTTGCGCGGCCGCGTCCACATCGTCCTGAGCGAGGCCGATAAGTGTCTTGATCGGAAAATGTTTCGCCATCGTCAGCCTCCTTGGGCAAACAGAGCGTCCAGCATCTCGAGACTCGGTTCAAAGTTCGCGCATTCGCGGAAACCTTGCTGCAAAAAAGCTTCCATCCGCGGGTACAACGCAATCGCACGGTCGAGCAGCGCGTCGCGCCCGCTCGAATAGGCGCCGACGTTGATCAGATCGCGGTTGCGCTGGTAGCGCGACAGCATCTGCTTGAACATACGCGTTTTCTCAAGATGGTTATCGTCGATCAGCGCGGTCATTGCCCGGCTAATCGATGCTTCGATGTCAATCGCCGGATAGTGGCCGGCCTCGGCGAGCGAGCGAGACAGCACGATGTGGCCGTCCAGAATCGCGCGCGCGGAGTCGGCGATCGGATCCTGCTGGTCGTCGCCTTCGGTCAGCACGGTGTAGAACGCGGTGATCGATCCGCCGCCCGCCGGGCCGTTGCCGGTACGCTCGACGAGCGCCGGCAGCTTGGCGAACACCGAAGGCGGATAGCCCTTGGTGGCAGGCGGCTCGCCCACGGCGAGCGCGATCTCGCGCTGCGCCATCGCATAGCGGGTCAACGAATCCATCAGCAGCAGCACGTGCTTGCCCTGATCGCGGAAATACTCGGCGAGCGAGGTCGAGTACGACGCGGCCTGCATCCGCAAGAGCGGCGAGACGTCGGCCGGCGCGGCGATGACGACCGAGCGCGCGAGGCCTTCCTCGCCGAGAATCTGTTCGATGAATTCCTTCACTTCACGGCCGCGTTCGCCGATCAGGCCGATCACGATCACCTCGGCGCTGGTGTAGCGCGCCATCGTGCCGAGCAGCACCGATTTACCGACACCCGAACCGGCGAACAGGCCCATGCGCTGGCCGCGGCCCACGGTCAGCAGCGCGTTGATCGCGCGCACGCCGACGTCGAGCACCTTGTGAATCGGCTCGCGGTTCAGCGGGTTGATGACCGGCGCCGACAGCGGCGCATCGGCATGCGCGCCGAGCGGGCCGAGCCCGTCGAGCGGGCGGCCGGACGCGTCCAGCACGCGGCCAAGCAGTTCCCAGCCGACCGGCAGGCGCTTGGCGCCCGCCATTGGATCGGCGATCGGCGCGCTTTCGAGCGGGTACACGCGCGCGCCAGGCAAGAGGCCGATCACCTCGGTGGTCGGCATCAGAAACAGTTTGTCGCCGGAGAAGCCAACCACTTCGGCTTCGGCCATCGGCAGCGAACTGCCGCGCGGCAGTTCGATCATCACTTCAGCGCCCACCGACAGCCGCAAGCCGACGGCTTCGAGCACCAGGCCGGCTGCGCGGGTCAAACGTCCGCAGGCTCGCATCGGTTTGGCGATTGCGTTGCGCTCGCGCAGTGCGTCGAGACGGCTACGCCAGGCTTGCATGTGCGGGTTGCTGTCGAGTGCGGGATCGTATGGGGCGGGGAGGGGGGAAGCGGAACTCGAAGAAGTGGCGTCTGAAGAGGCCTCCGCGGCAGCGGATTCGCGGCTCGGCGGCGTACCCGCTTCCAGCCGCGCCGCGCCCGGATGACCGTGGCCAGGCTCACGCAAGGCCGCTTCAATAGCCGCGACGGCGGCCGCGGCGGGCGTCAGCGCAGCCGGTGCATCCGCCAACGCCTCGGCGCCGAACGACGCGAGCGCGAGTTCGCGTTCGAGCGGCGTCAGATCGCTGGCGCGGATTTCTTCGAGCGTCGGCTTCACCATGTGCTCACCTTGCCGAGGGCGGCGGCGACGCGCTCCCAGCGTGTATCGATGCCGGCATCCACTTCACCGGTGCCGGCCTGGGCGCGGCAGCCACCGCGCTCGACCGCCGGATCGGTCCGCACGGTCCAGCCGCGCGTTTGCAATTCTTCCATCAGATAGGCCTCGACGACCGGCAGGTCGGCGGGGCTGACGATCAACGCGGGCGCGCCGACCAGCGCCGGTTCGCTGGCCAGCACCTCGCGGGCGGCGGCAATTAGCGCAGTGGGATCGTGCTGCACGTGCTGGCGCACCACCTGCTGGGCGATGTCCAGCGCCAACGCGACCAGGGTCTCCGAAATTGCGCCTTGCGCACCGTCAAGCGCTGCCTTGAAGGTCTCGGCCAGCGCGGCCAGACGCGCCGCTTCTTCGCGCGCTTCGCTCTGGCCCTGCTCGAAACCTTGCGCATGCCCCTGCTCGTAGCCGGCCTGATAACCGAGCGCCTGCCCGGCCACGTGACCGGTTGCGATGCCCTGCGCATGGGCGGCGTCGCGCACACGCTCGAGTTCGGCTTCGAACGCGCCGTCGTCGACTTCGGGCTCGGGCGGTGCCGGCGGTACCGGGTCGAACGAAGCCATCTCCCAGCGCTGGTAGGCCGAGAGGCTTTCCTTCGCCGCGGAGTTCTGATCAGACATACGCATCTTCCGCCTTGCCGCCTAGCGCGATCTGGCCGCTTTCCGCCAGATTGCGCACGATTTGCAGGATACGGCGCTGCTGCGTCTCGACTTCGGAGACGCGCACCGGGCCGCGCGAATCGAGGTCTTCGGCGAGCAGTTCGGCAGCACGTTGCGACATGTTCGACAGGAACTTCTGGCGCAACGCGGGCGGCGCGCCCTTCAGCGAGATGATCAACGCCTCGGACTCGACTTCCTTCAGCAGCAACTGGATCGCACGATCCTCGAGATCGAGCAGGTTCTCGAACACAAACATCTGATCGATGATCTTCTGCGCGAGTTCCGCGTCGTATTGGCGAACGTTCTCGATAACGCCTTCTTCATGGTTGCTCGACATGAAGTTGAGAATTTCGGCCGCCGTGCGGATGCCGCCCATCGGGCTGCGCTTCAGGTTGTCGCTGCCGGACAGCAGGCCCGTCAGCACATCGTCGAGTTCGCGCAGTGCGGCCGGCTGGATGCCGTCCAGCGTAGCGATCCGCAGCAGCACGTCGTTACGCAGACGCTCGGTAAAGCAGGCGACGATTTCCGAAGCCTGATCGCGGTCCAGGTGAACCAGAATGGTCGCGATGATCTGCGGGTGTTCGTTCTTGATGAGCTCGGCCACCGCCGCGGAGTCCATCCACTTGAGGCCTTCGATCCCGCTGGTATCGCTGCCCTGCAAAATCCGGTCGATGATCGCGCCGGCCTTGTCGTCGCCGAGCGCCTTGGTCAGCACCGAACGGATGTAGTCGCTCGAATCGAGCGAGAGGGCGGTGTGCTTCTCGGCCTCGCGCACGAACTCCTGCAGGACTTCGTCGATCTGCTCGCGCGTGATGTTCTTCAGCGCGGCCATCGCCACGCCGATCTTCTGAACCTCGCGCGGTCCGAGAAACTTGAATACCTGCGCGGCTTCTTCCTCACCGATCGACATCAGCAGGAGCGCGCTCTTCATTACGCCTTCAGCGCTCATCGGACACCCAATTTTTCACGACGGTTGCGACGATCTTCGGATCCTGGCGGGCAATGTTGCGCGCGAATTCCAGGTTCCGTTCGTATTTGTGCTTCGAGTTTTCCAGCGCGAGCAATTCGTTGTCGCTTTCGAGTTCGGCGACGGTGGCTGTAGCCGCGCGCTCGGCGGCGGGAATGCCGTCCAGCAGGATCGGTTCGTCCGGCGACGGCAGCGCCGCGGCGGCGACCGGCTCCGGCGGCGGGAAAGCGCGGCGCAGCGCCGGCTTCACCATCACGAAGTACAGGAACAGGGCGACCGCGCCAATGCCGAGGTAGGTTGCGAGCTGCTTGGCGAGCGCGATCATGTCCGGCGTGCGCCACCACGGCAGGTCGGCATTCGGATCAATATCGGCGGTGAACGGGCTGTTGACCACGTTGACCGAGTCGCCGCGCGCGGCGTCGAAGCCCATCGCGTCCTTCACCAGTTGATTGACTTGCGCGAGCTTGTCGGCGGTGACCGGCTGCATGGTCGCGTGACCCTTGGCGTCGACCACTCGCAGGTAGTTGACCACCACCGCCACCGAAAGGCGCTTGATGCCGCCCATCGGCTGCTCCAGGTGCTGCACGGTCTTGTTGAGTTCGTAGTTGGTGGTCGAATCCTTGCGATCGCTGACCGGCGTAGTGGTCACGCCGCTCGCGCCGTTACCGGCGACGATCGGCGCCGAGGCCGGTTGCGGCGGCTGATTCGACAACGCGCCCGGCACGCCGGAGGCCGCGGCCTGGGACATTTCGGTGGCGGTGCTGGTTTGCTGGCTGCGGATTGCCGCCTGCTGCGGACTGCCGTTCGGGCCGTAGTTTTCCGAGGTCTGCTCGCTGCGCGAGAAGTCGATGTCGGCGCTGACCTGCGAGTGCGCGTTGCCCGAACCAAATAACGGCGCGAGGATCGCGTCGATACGTTGCTGGGTACTGCGCTCGATCTGCTGGCGGTACTTGAGTTGCGAGGCGTCCAGCCCGCTGCCGGTGGACGGCTGCGTCAGCAGGTTACCGTCCTGGTCGAGGATGGTCACGCCCTTCACCGGCATATCCGGCACTGCCGACGACACCATATGGGTGATCGCGAGCACCTGGCCTTCGTCGAGCGCGCGGCCCGGGTACAGGTTGACCAGCACGGAGGCCGACGGCGCTTCCTTGTCGCGCACGAACACCGAAGGCTTCGGAATGGCCAGATGCACGCGTGCCGACTTCACCGATGAAATCGACTCGATCGTGCGTTCGAGTTCACCCTCCAGCGCGCGCTGGTAATTGATCTGCTCGGCGAACTGGCTGATGCCGAACTTCTGGTTGTCCATCAATTCGAAGCCGACCGAGCCGCTCTTGGGCAAGCCTTGCGCCGCCAGACGCAGACGCATTTCGTGCACCTGCTCGGACGGCACGAGGATCGCGCCGCCGGCATCGGTGAACTTGTAGGGGATGTTGGCCGCCTGCAGCGCGGTGATGATGGCGCCGCCGTCACGGTCCGACAGGTTGCTGTAGAGCACCTTGTAGTCCGGCGCGCGCGACCACAGGAACAGGCCCGCGACGATGGCGACCAGCAACGCGACCGCGAAAATCAGCGGTGCGCGCGGGTTGCCGCGCATTTGCGCCAGACCCGACAGACGTTGGCCAAAATTGCCGCCCAGGTTGCTCCCCAGTCCGCCCAGGTCCGCGGCGGCGCCTGCCTGGCCGGTGCCGGCAGCGCCGGCGCCCGGCTGCGCGCCGGCGAGGCCCATACGGGCGTCGGGGTTGATCAAAGAGTTGGCTGACGAATCCATGCGTCGGGTATCTCCGGGATGCCTTTGCGTTCTGCCGCCTGAGCGCACCGAGGGTCGGCGGGCGTACGGACAGAGACTTTCACGATTGAAATTATCCGCAGCGCCGCTCAACCCGATTGCTTGAATAGAGCCGGGTTTCCCCCCTAGTTTCGGGGCTTTCCCTGAGGACCCGCTGCTATGCTTTCGTCCAGATCGGTACGGTTTCCGGCATGCCGGTCGTCATTCCCTGGAGAGAACATGACTTTGCCCGTAAACGCGCTCACGTCGGCACTGCAACAGATGCAGTCGATGGCGGCGCAAGCGACCGGCGGCAGCAGCCCGGCGGCCGATCAGTCCGGCGCGGCAACGGCCGGCGGGTTCGCCTCGGCGCTCAAGGCGTCGTTGGACAAGATCAGCGGCGATCAGACCAAGGCGATCGGCGAATCGCAGGCGTTCGAACTCGGCGCGTCCAACGTCTCGCTGAACGACGTGATGGTCGACATGCAGAAGGCCAACGTCGGCTTCCAGTTCGGGCTGCAGGTGCGCAACAAACTGGTGTCGGCTTACAACGACATCATGCAGATGTCGGTGTGAGTGCGACTCGGGCGGCAGGGCTGTTCCGCCCGCCCGAATGCCTGTGCTCCGGATGCAACACCGTGCGCTTGCACGGCAGGACGGTCGGCCCGGCGCGCCCGCGAGGCGCCTCGTGGCGGGCGGGCTTGCCGCGTTCAGCGCGATGTCGCCGCGATCGGCCCCTTAATCCTCCTTACACCGGCCTAAAGCTTTCCCGTTGCCTATCCGATAACCAGCTATAGGCAGAAATCCTGGGTGCGCAGCGCATCCGGACGGGGTGCCACGACCAACCGCAGTGCAAGAGAGGAGGAGCGCCGATGTTTTCCCCAGGACACTCTGGAGCCAATGCGTATGCGCGCGTCGGCGTCGAGACAGGGGTGATGGGCGCGAGTCCGCATCGTCTGATCGTGATGTTGTATCAGGGCGCCCGGCAGGCGATCGCGCAAGCGCGCATGCATGTGCAGCAAGGCAATGTGCCGGCTCGTGGTGAGGCGATCGGCAAGGCGATTCAGATCGTCGAAAGCGGGCTGCAACTATCGCTGAACCTCGAGGTGGGCGGCGAGATTGCAGAGCGGTTGGACGCGCTATATAGCTATATGTCGCGCCGGTTGCTCGAAGCCAATATAAAACAGAGCGAGGCGATGCTGGTCGAGGTCGATGGCCTGCTGGCGACACTCGAAGAGGCATGGATCGGGATCGCCCCGGAGATCGCGCGGATGGCAGCCCAGCCGGCCGCGGAAAGCATGAGATGACATCGAACGCAGAATATTTCGCCCGCTACGAGGCGATTGCAGCGATTTCCCGCCGCATGCTGACAGCCGCCCGGCGGGCCCTGTGGAGCGATCTGGCCCATTTGCAGGAGGAATACCGGAATCTGGTGGACGCATTGAAAGACGCGGAAAGCGGCGTCAGGCTGGACGATGCGGAGCGTCTGCGCAAGTACACGCTGATCCGGCAGATTCTGGCCGACGACGCGGCGATCCGGGATCTGGCGAATCCGCGCATGGCCAATCTGTCGGCGTTGTTCGCCGGACGGCCGACTCGCGTGCTCAAGGAACTGTACGGGGCGCGCTGAGTGCGCCCGCGGGCAACACGCTGCCTGAGTCCGTCCGACTATATTTGAGCGTGCCGCTGCCAATGTGACCAAGGAATCGGTATGAACGGAATCGACACGGTCGTCAGTTCGCTGCTCGCGAACCGGGTCGACAGTCTGCTCAATCTTGCGCCGGGCAGTGCGACGGCCTCGCAGACCGGCGCTGCGGGCGTCGATACCGAAGTTCTCAATACCACCCCTGTCGCGTCTCCCGCGGCCCCGCCGGCTTCCGCCCAGACCGCGCTGTCCGCCGTCGCGCTGACGCTCAATGCGATCGTGAACTCTGGCGGCGAGGCGACGCCGGCCGTGCTCGGCCAGGCGCCGATCTGGCCGGCCGCGCCGGCGCTCGATATCGAGGCTGGTGGCTTGCCGCTCTTCGATACGGCTGCCCCATCCGCTGCTCCCTCCGCGAATCCGAATACCGCCGGCACCGCGGCCACCGCCAATGTCGCGGCGGCCCAGGTGCCGGTCGCCGCGCTCGCCGCCGCGCTCGAACAGACGGTCGGCGAAAGTGGCCTGTTTTACGAATCCCATCTCGCACAATGGCTGGCCGGCCAAAGCACGCCGGCCGCGCTGGCCGGCGAGGCGCAGAACAAGCTGGTGGCCGCCGCCGCGCAACTGCCGCTCAACTGGGCGAGCGACGCCGAGCAGGCTCCGTCTGCCAATGCGGCAGCCCGGCAGGGCGCGGGCGGTACGCCCAACGGCCCGGCCAACGGCGCGCCGGACGGCAACGCGGCAGGCCGGATGCCGTCGATCCAGACCGCGCAGGCCGCGCGTTTCGTAGCGGGCGAGGTGCTGGCGAGTTCGCTGTCCGACCTGAATGGCCAGCCGGCGCATGCGAGCTTACGCGGTGCCGCGACGCCGCTGGACGACGGCGGGTCGTCGCAAAACACACAATCGATGGCAGCCGCGGTTCATCCCGCGACCGTGCCGCTGGTGCGCCAGCAACTCGATCTGCTCGCTACCGGGCAATTCCGCTGGACCGGCGAAGCATGGCCGGGCGCCAAGCTCGACTGGACCATCGAGCAGGAAGGCGATGAATGGGATCGCAGCGGCGGCGGCACGGCGAGCGAGGACGATCAACCGTGGCGCACGCGGCTGACGCTGTCGCTGCCGACACTCGGCACCGTCGACGCGGACCTGACGCTGACGGGCTCACGGCTGGTCGCGCGCGTGCAGGCGAGTCCGGTTGGCGCGGCGCGCTTGTCCGTGCAGGGTGAGGATTTTCGTCAACGGCTCGCGGCGGCAGGCATCGAATTGCATGGACTGACGATCCGCGAGATCGGCGGCGGCATGCCGGCTACCGCGGCGGGCGCCGCGGTAGCCGGACAGGCGGCGGCGTCCGCGTATGCGCGCTCGGCCTCGGCGGCATCTGCTGCCTCGGCGGCTGACAAAGCGTCGGCGGGGCATCGCGCGGGGCGGGCTGACCGCTCGTCCGCCGCGCCGCTCGACGATTTCGATTGGGATATGTGATGAGCCGCAAACATCGCCGCAGCGCGGCCGCGCTCGTCTACGACGCACAAGGCAACGATCCCGCGCCGCGTGTCGTCGCCAAAGGCTACGGCATGCTGGCCGAGATGATCGTGCAGCGGGCCAAGGAGGCCGGTCTGTATGTGCACGAGTCACCGGAAATGGTCTCGTTGCTGATGCAGGTCGATCTCGATACGCGGATTCCGCCGCAGCTTTATCAGGCGGTGGCAGAGTTGCTCGCCTGGCTGCATCGGCTGGAAAGCGGTGCGGAGAATGAGCCCGAAGGCGGAGCCGCTGCCGCTGCCGTGCATGACGTGACCGATGTGGTGGCGACGGACATAGCGGATGTTTCGGGCGGAGCGTCCAGGCGCTGAGGCGGAGGCGGGGCTGGCGGGCTCTCGCCATCTATCGCCCGTCGCCCGGATGGCCGACCCCGGCCGCCCGTCGTCCGGATAGCCGTCCCCGGTCGCCCGTCGCCCGGATAGCCGGCCCCGGCCGCCCGTCGCCCGGACAGCCGGCCCATCAAAACCGCAGCATCAACTTCAGCAGCGCGTTCACCCGCTTGCCGTACGGCGGCGAGATCCAGCCGCGCGCATTGAGGCGCGCTTGCGTCAGCACCGGCTTCATCTTCGAGAAATTCACGAAGCCTTCGTAGCCGTGATACGCCCCCATTCCGCTTGCACCGACGCCGCCAAACGGCAGGCTTTCGCACGCCAGATGCATGAGCGTTTCGTTGATCGCCATGCCGCCCGCGATGGTGTCGCGTGTGACGCGTTCGATCGTCGCGCTGTCGTCGGCGTAGAGATACAGCGCGAGCGGACGCGGACGCGCGTTGATCCACGCGATCGCGTCGTCGAGTGTGTCGTAGGGGACGATCGGCAGCAGCGGGCCGAAGATTTCCTCCTGCATCAACGCGCTCTCTTCCGGGGCATTCGTGACGGCGATCAGTGGGAAGCGGCGGCTTGCCTCGTCCGGGGTGCTGTCGGTGAGCGTGTGCAGTTGCGCGCCGGCGGCCTGTGCTTCGTCGGCAAGGCGCTGCAGGCGCGCAAAGTGCCGCTCTGAAATGATCGATGTGTAATCGAGGTTGTGCGCAAAATCGGGGTACACCTTCGCCATTCGCGCGCGCGCCCGTTCAATGAACGCCTGCTCCTTGCCACGCGGCACCAGCACGTAGTCCGGCGCGACGCAGGTCTGTCCCGCGTTGAGCGTTTTGCCGGCGATGAGGTTGTCCACCGCGTTGTCGAAGCGCGCGTGCTGACCGATGATGGCCGGCGATTTGCCGCCGAGTTCGAGCGTGACCGGCGTCAGATGTTCGGCGGCGGCGCGCATCACTTCATGGCCGATTTTGGTGGAACCGGTGAACAGCAGGTGGTCGAACGGTTGCGAGCTGAACGCGGCGGCGAATGCGGCGTCGCCATTCACCACGGCGACGTGTTCGCGAGCGAAGGTCTGGCCGATCAGTTGCTCGAACAGCGCCGAGGTACGTGGCGTCAATTCGGACATCTTGATGATGGCGCGATTGCCGGCCGTCAGTGCGCTGATCAGCGGACCGGCGGCGAGCAGCACCGGATAGTTCCACGGCACGATGATGCCGATCACGCCGAGCGGCTGCGGCACGACTTTCGCGCGCGCCGGCATCAGCCATTTGCTGGTGCTGCGGCGCTGCGCTTTCATCCAGCGTTTGCCGTGTTTGAGCGCGGCGTCGATCTCCTCTTTCACCAGCAGGAATTCCGCGAGCAGCACTTCCTGTTTCGCGCGATTGCCGAAGTCGGCGCTCATCGCGTCGGCGAGTGCATCGCGATTGTCGAGCATGACTTTGCGCAGCGCTTTCAGATGTCCCGCACGGGTTTCCCACGACGGATACGGCGCGCGCAAATACGCATGGCGTTGATCGCGTAGCAGCGCTTCGAGCGCGGCGACTTCGGGTAAATCGTTCTTCATGGATGTCCACTCCCTGATGGATAACGGTGCGCGTTGAGTCGCGCTTATTGATGTGTTGTCGGTTTGGTGCCGGGCGGTCCGCTTCGCTTCAGGCGGGAAATGCCCTTTCGATGAGTGCCGCGTGGTCGAACGTCACCGGCAGCGTGCCGTACACACGGCCGCTCTCGCCGCAGCCGTCGCCGAGACGTGTCGCGATGAAGGCCTCGGCGACTTCCGCCGGCGCATGCTTGAGCAGCAAGGTGGCTTGCGCGATCAGCACGATCTGCTGCGCGATCCGGCGCGCGGACCCTTCGCGATGTTCGGCGGGGCCGCTGAGCGTGGCCGCGAGCTTGCCGAGTGCGGCGCTCAAAGCGGGGTGCCCGTGCGCATCCGCTTGCCATGCGGCGAACAGGGCTTGCGCCGCGTCGGGCTCGCGCTCCATGGCGCGCAGCACGTCGAGACACATCACGTTGCCCGAGCCTTCCCAGATCGAATTCACCGGGGCTTCACGATAGAAGCGCGCCATCGGGCCGGTTTCGACGTAGCCGTTGCCGCCCCATACTTCCATCGCCTCGCCGGTGAATTCCAGCGCGCGCTTGCATACCCAGTACTTCGCGGCCGGCGTGACGATCCGGCGCCATGCGCGCTCGGCGGGCGCGGCCGCCGAAGCATCCGCCGACGCTTCGAAAGCGCGCGCGAGCCGCATGAACAGGATCGTCGCTGCTTCCGATTCCAAGGCAAGATCGGCGAGCACGTTACGCATCAGCGGCTGATCGGCCAGATGCCGGCCGAAGGCGCTGCGATGCCGCGCATGGTGAATCGCCTGCACCAGCGCCGCGCGCATCAAGGCCGCGCTGCCGATCACGCAATCGAGCCGCGTGTAGTTCGCCATTTCGATGATGGTCGGCACGCCGCGGCCCTCGTCGCCGATCATGACGCCGAACGCGTCGAAGAATTCGACCTCGCTGCTGGCATTCGAACGGTTACCGAGTTTGTCTTTCAGACGCTGGATCTGCACGGCGTTCTTGCTGCCGTCCGGTGCGAAGCGCGGCACGAAGAAGCAGGAGAGGCCTTCGTGGTCGTCGGTGCGGGCGAGAACCAGATGCGCGTCGCATTGCGGCGCGGAGAAAAACCATTTGTGGCCGACCAGGCGGTATTCCGCGCCACGGCCGCTGCCGCGCGTTGCGTACGCACGGGTCTGGTTACTACTGCGCACGTCCGAGCCGCCCTGTTTTTCGGTCATCCCCATGCCGATCATCGCCGAATTTTTCTGCGTGAGCGGCACGTCGCGGGGATCGTGTTCGCGGGCGTAAAGCTTGTCGCGCAAGGAGTCGAACAACGCGGGTTCGCGTTGCAGAACGGGGATGCTGGCGAAGGTCATCGTCAGCGGGCAGAGCGAGCCTGATTCGAGTTGGGCGTGCAGGAAGTAGCCTGCGCAGCGCGCAACCATTGCGCCGGCTTGCGGATCCGAAAACGGCAGCGCATGCAGGCCTTCACGACGCAACAGCGACAGCAGCGTATGCCACGAAGGATGAAACTCCAGCGCGTCAATGCGTTCGCCGCGTGGGCTGTGCGTGAAAAGCTCGGGTGTGTGGCGGTTCGCCAGTTCGGCGAGCGCGAGTGTCTCGGGTGTGGTGAGTGCCGCGCCGTGCCGCTGCAACGCCTCACGATGCCACGCGGCCCCGTCGCGGTCGAGGGCGGCGGACAACGCCACGTCGCTCGCAAACAGGTTGTAGTCCGCGAGCGGCGGGGCCTGATTTGTCACGTCGTGGGTGGGGCCGAAGCTATGCCGTTCCATCTGCTGTCTCCGTTCACCGGATGCGCGCCGTCGCTCTGCGACAGCGGGCTGTTTTATCGCGGCGTGTCGTGCCGCACGCTCAGAGGACGGCGCGCGGGGCGCCGTGTTTGAATGCCGTGCGCAGCGGCCTGGCGGGCGCATGCGCGTCTTTCATCATAGGGTCGCGGGCGTCTTTTCGTTTAGAGGGATCGCTCTGACAGGAACCCGCCGCCGCGCCCGAACGCTCCCTACAATGCCGATGAAACACACGTAGACAAGTGTGCACGAGACAGGAGCCGCCAGCAATGCGGTCCCAACAGGAGGCGCGGATGCAATACGACTACATCATCGTCGGTGCGGGCTCGGGCGGCTGTTCGCTCGCGAGCCGTCTGGCGGATAGCTGCCCGGACGCGACGATCGCCCTGATCGAAGCCGGACCGCATACGGACCGCAATCTGTTCGTGAACATGCCGGTGGGCGTGGCGGCCGTCGTGCCGCACAAACTCAAGACCAACTACGGCTATCTGACGACGCCCCAGCCGGGGCTCGCCGGCCGCCAGGGCTATCAGCCGCGCGGGCGCGGTTTCGGTGGGTCGAGCGCGATCAACGCGATGATCTATACGCGCGGCCATCCGCTCGATTACGACGAATGGGCGCAACTCGGCTGCGAAGGCTGGTCGTGGGCCGAGGTGCTGCCGTATTTCCGCCGCGCCGAGGGCAACGAGCGTGGCGCCGATGCGTGGCACGGCGCCGACGGTCCGCTGACGGTGTCCGATCTGCGTTACCGCAACCCGTTTTCGAAGCGTTTCGTGCAGGCCGCGCTGGAAGCCGGTTACAAACCGAATAGCGACTTCAACGGCGCGGATCAGGAAGGGGTGGGCTTCTATCAGGTGACGCAGCGCGACGGACGACGCTGCAGCGTCGCGCGCGCCTATGTCTACGATCGCGAGCGTCCCAATCTCCATACCATCGCCGATGCGACGGTGCTGCGCGTGACCTTCGACGGTAAACGCGCGCGCGGCGTAGAAATCGTGCGAGGCGGCCGTACGGAAACCCTGGAAGCGCGCGCCGAAGTCGTGCTGGCGGCGGGTGCGTTCAACTCACCGCAATTGCTGATGTGCTCGGGGATCGGCCCGGCGGCGCATCTGCAATCGCTGGGCATACCCGTGCTGCATGACGCGCCCGAGGTCGGCCAGAATCTGATCGATCACGTCGACTTCACGATCAACAAGCGGGTGTCGTCGATTGAGCCGACTGGCTTTTCGATCCGCGGCATCGCGCGGATGCTGCCGCAATTCGTGACCTTCATGCGGCATGGAACCGGCATGTTGTCGAGCAATGTCGCCGAAGCCGGCGGTTTCCTGAAAAGCCGTCCGACGCTTGATCGTCCGGATCTGCAACTGCATTTCTGCGCAGCGATTGTCGACGACCATAACCGCCATATGCACTGGGGCCACGGCTATTCGCTGCACGTGTGCGTGTTGCGGCCGTATAGCCGCGGCACGGTGACGCTCGCGAGCGCCGACGCGCGCACCGCGCCGGTGATCGACCCGCGGTTTTTCAGCGACTCCCGCGATCTCGATCTGCTGGTGGAAGGCGCGCAGATGGCGCGGCGCATTCTCGACGCGCCCTCGCTGGCGCTGCACGGCGGCAAGGAGCTCTACACGCATTCCGGCCAGAGCGAGGAGTCGTTGCGCCAGACCATCGCCGAGCATGCTGACACGATCTATCACCCGGTGGCAACCTGCCGGATGGGCGGCGATGCGCGATCGGTGGTCGATCCGCAGTTGCGGGTGCGCGGTGTGACGGGGCTGCGGATCGTCGATGCGTCTGTAATGCCGACGCTGATCGGCGGCAACACGAACTCGCCGACCGTGATGATCGGCGAGCGTGCGGCCGAACTGATTGCGGCGAGCCGGCGCGAGGGGCAAACGGCGCCCGCGATGGCATCGCCCGGCGTCGCAGGCGTGGCGGCTTGATGTCGTATCAATCGCCTTAATTTTGGTTGTAAATATAAGAATATTTAGGCGAACGTCGGCTAATTCGTCATAAATTGTGTCACTTCGTTTATGAGATTTCCCCAAACCTATAATCGCGCCGCGAAAAAGAGCGCGTCAGGTGATGCGTTCGGGAACTCAAGGAAGCGAAGCGATGAGTATCAATGTGATTCAGCTGATTCAGTCCGCGTTGACGGACGGGGTCGTGCGACAGTTGGCGGCCCGCTTCGGGCTGCAGCCGGATGCGACCCAGAAGGTGCTTGCGACAACCGGCCCTGCGCTGGTCGCCGGGCTGATGCAAAAGGGCGCGACGCTCGACGGCGCGCGTTCGCTGTTCGCAACGATCCTCTCGCCTGAGGTGAACGGCCACATCGCCGAGCAGTTGCCGCAATTGATCGGCAGCACCACCGGCGTGAGCCAGCTCGAAGGCGTGGGGCGCCAGTTGCTCGAGCGCGCGCTCGATCGCCGCGTCGATACGCTTAGCGATGAAGTGGCCGCCCAAACCGGCGTGCCCGCGCATGCAACGCATGCGATGACGGGTATCGTCGGCGCCACGCTGCTGGGTCTGCTGAAGCAGCATTTCCTCGAAGGTCAGGGCAACGTCGGCCAACTGCCGACCTTGCTGGGTCATCAACTGCCGGCCATTGCGCCGTACCTGAACGACCGTCTGATGACCGGCCTTGGCCTGAGCGGACTCGGCGCGTTCACCGGCAATATCCTGTCGCAGTTGAAAGCTGTCTCGTCGCATATCGATCATCCGACGCCTGCGGCCCGGCCGGTGGCTGAGGCCTTGCCGAACGTCCGCGTGCCGGCCGACGCCGTGGTGCGTGAAGAGCGCCGCTCGCACAAGGGGCTGTGGTGGCTGCTCGCGGCGATTGCCGCGGTACTGGCGTTCCTGTTCCTGCGCGGTTGCCACAATGAGCAACGCGACGGGCAACGAAGCGAACAAAGCAGCGAGCGCAGCGGCGAGCAAGCCGCTGCAACCGCGCAGCCCGCGTCCGCACCGGTCGCAGCGTCGGCTTCGGCTACTTCGGCGACTCAAGCCAGCGCCGCCAGCGAAGCGCAGCAACCCGCTGCCGCGCCGGCGCCGACCAGCGACAGCCAGCTCAGCTTCACAGTCGACGCTGCCGGCAAACCGACGCTTACCAGCACGGTCGGCAGCGAAGCCGAGAAGAACCAGCTGATCGAGGCGCTCACAAAGCGCTTCGGCACGGATGGTTTCGTCGCGAACATCACGGTCGATCAGGACACGAGGCCGGCCGACTGGCTCGCTCATCTGGACGGCTTGCTGCCGCTGATGGCATTGCCGGACGCCGAGGTGAAAGTGGACGGTGCGCGCATCGAACTGAGCGGCAGCGCGGCAAATGCGAAGCTCGGCTGGCTCGACAAGCTGAAGTCGCTGTTTGGGGCGTCGTATCAGATCGGTTCGTTCAACGTCGAACAGGCCGTCGCCAACGCAACCGAGAACTTCCGCGGCGCGATCAAGAACCTGCTCACGCCGGATAGCTCGTGCGCGGCGGCGGACGTCGTCAAAGTGCTGAATCTGCAGGTGATCAATTTCGCGAGCGCCAGTGCCCGTGTGCCGGCCTCGGCGGTTGAAGATCTGAATCAGTCGGCGCAGGTGCTGAACGCCTGTGCGCGCAACGGCAAGACGGCCAGGCTCGAAGTGGCCGGCTATTCGGATAATGTCGGCGGCGCGCAAGCCAATCTGCAACTGTCGAAGAAGCGCGCCGAAGCAGTTCGCGCGTATCTCGTGAAGACCGGCGTGCCGGCGGATTCGCTGGTCGCGCAAGGTTACGGCGACGCGCATCCGGTTGCGAGCAACGACACGGCGAGCGGCCGTTTTGCCAACCGCCGCATCGAGTTTGTCGCGCGGCAGTAACGGCGTGTGACGGTGTTCGTTGAGCGTTCGCGATTAACGTTACCCGTTCCGGGTGAGCCGCTGAGGTGAACCTGAAAAACATGCCGCCCGCCTCGTGCCGGCGGCATGTTGTCGTCTGACCGGCTGCATAGGCGGCGGCCGCGTTTGCAGTGGCTACACGCGTGACGGCGGCGTCTGAACAGGTGCCGCAATGCCACTCATGCCGATGCCCGGTCCCAGCATGAAATCGTCGCCGGCTTGGCCCGGCAGCGTCTCACGAGCCACGTCCAGCCAGGCGCGAGCCGCGTGCGACAGATAGCCGTTGCGGCGCCAGCCGATCGCCATTTCCCACGGAATTTCCGGTTCCACCACGGGCCGGCAAGTAAACTGCGCCGCGTCGAGGCGCCGGCAATACGGCGCTGGCAACAGCGCAATCCCGACGCCGGCCAGCACCAGCGCCGCCATGAAATCCCAGTGCCCACTACGCCCGACAATGGTCGGTGCAAAGCCGGCGCTGCGGCATGCATTCAGCACGACATCGTTGAGCGCGAGGCTCTCGCCGTAGAACACAAAGGGCTCGCTGGCGAGCGCGGCGAGCGGCACTTCGTGCAGGTCGTCCCAGCGCGAGCCGGTACGCGCGACCAGCCAGAGCAATTGCCGCGTCATCGGCAGCACTTCGATGTTTTCCGGGTCCACCGGTTGCAGCACGCCGCCTAATTCCAGCTCGCCGTGGATCAGCGCGGTTTCGATCGCGCGCGAACCCTGCTCGAACAGCTTCAGTTCGATTTTTGGGTAGCGCTGACGGAACGCGGCGATGGCCGGCGTGAACAGCGAGCCGCCCATCGGCGGAATGCCGATGGTCAACTCGCCACGGCCGAGCGTGTCGAGATCGTTCAGTTCGGCCTGCAACTGCGCGTGCGCCGCCAGCACGTCCTGACCGCGCTGATAGACGATCCGGCCGGCATCGGTCAGCACCATCTGCCGCCCGTCGCGCAACAGCAGCGGCGAGCCGATTTCGTCTTCCAGCGACTTGACCATTTTGCTGATGGTCGGCTGCGTGACGAACATCTGCTCGGCCGCGACGGTGAAGCTCTGTTGACGGACTACTTCGACGAAATACCGCAACGCACGTAGTTCCACGATCTCAAGCTCCAGAATTCCAATTTGGAATGAATTTCAGGATTGTAAGTCATTGTATTTATGTTGCGGAGCGGTCCATTCGGGGGTGTCCGGGGCTGCAGCCTTTCCAGGATGGGCTTCGCCACAAGCGGGCTACTATCGACGGTTTCTCTACCGTTCGGCCCGCAGCGCCCGCTTTGTCCATGACACCCATCTCGATCATCATTCCCTGCTACAACGGCGCAGCGACACTCGCCCGTGCACTCCGGAGTTGCCTCGCTCAGCCGGAAGCCGCGCAGATCATCGTGGTGGACGATGGCTCCGCGGATAGCTCCGCCGACCTGGCCGTGCGCTATGGGAATCTCGACCCTCGCGTGTGTCTATTGCGGATGCCGCACAACCGCGGCCCGGCCCGCGCGCGCAACTGGGGCGCGATGCATGCGGCTCACGGTCTGCTCGCTTTCCTCGATGCCGACGACGAATACCTGCCTGGCGCATTAGCCGCCGCGAGCGCGTTTCTCGCGCAGAACCCGCACGACGTCTCCGTGCGGCTCGACGTCGACTACACGGACTTTCCGGCCGAACTCACCGGCCATCCCGACTTCGCGATGCACGCTGCAACACTTAGCAATACCGTGCCGAGCAGCCTGATCATCCGCCGCGCGGCGTACGCTGCACTCGGTGGCTTTCCGATGGATGACGCGTTTCGCCGCATCGGCGGCGAAGACGGCGCGTTTTCGTGGGCGTTGCGCGAGCTTTTCGGCAACCGGCGCTTGACCGATGCAAAGCGCGTGCGCATGCACTATCACGCCGGCATTCACGCCGAACGTTATTTCCGTGTCGCGCTGGGCATGCAGATTCCGGACCCAGCCGATGTGGCCGAAGCATTCCGGTTTTCGAGGCGGTTCGTCGAAACCGCCCGCGCGGGAATCGAACAATTGCGCACGGCCAGCGTCACCCCGAAGCCATCTTGATTTGCTACAATCGCCGTTCGTCTTCGAGGAGCGTTGCGACGGGTACTGCGAATCCAGCTATTCGCCGGCCGCCCGCCAGGCTCGGAGGCTTCAATCGGATGGCCAGGATGCGCATTGCGCGTTTCCAGCCACCGCATCGAACCGCGCTCACGTCAAATTTCTAGTCAATTTTTTAGAAAGGAGGGCGTGATGAACGCCGCAGTTCTCGATTCAAACAAGAAGCAGGATTTCCTCGTCGCCGATATGTCGCTTGCAGCCTGGGGCCGCAAGGAACTGAACATCGCCGAAACCGAAATGCCCGGTCTCATGCAAACGCGTGAGGAATACAAGAACTCGCAGCCGCTGAAGGGCGCGCGCATCGCGGGTTCGCTGCACATGACGATTCAAACCGGCGTGCTGATCGAAACCTTGACGGCACTCGGCGCGGATGTGCGCTGGGCCTCGTGCAATATCTTCTCGACGCAAGACCATGCAGCCGCCGCGATTGCGGAGGGGGGCGTGCCGGTGTTCGCCTTCAAGGGCGAATCGCTCGACGAATACTGGGAATTCTCGCACCGCATTTTCGAATGGCCGAATGGCGAATTCGCCAACATGATCCTCGACGACGGCGGCGACGCCACGTTGCTGCTGATCCTCGGCTCGAAGGCCGAGAAAGACCGTTCGGTGATCTCGAAGCCGGAAAACGAAGAAGAAGTCGCGCTGTACAAGTCGATCGCCCGTCATCTGGACGCAGACCCGGTGTGGTATTCCACGCGTCTCGCGCACATCAAGGGCGTGACGGAAGAAACCACGACCGGCGTGCATCGTCTGTATCAGATGGAAAAGGAAGGGCGCCTGCCGTTCCCGGCCATCAATGTGAACGATTCGGTCACCAAGTCGAAATTCGACAACCTGTACGGCTGCCGTGAATCGCTGGTCGACGGGATCAAGCGCGCGACCGACGTGATGATCGCGGGCAAGATCGCGGTCGTGGCCGGTTACGGCGACGTGGGCAAGGGTTGCGCGCAATCGCTGCGCGGTCTGGGCGCCACGGTGTGGGTCACGGAAATCGATCCGATCTGCGCGTTGCAGGCCGCGATGGAAGGTTATCGCGTGGTGACAATGGAATATGCCGCCGACAAGGCTGACATTTTCGTTACGGCAACGGGCAATTACCACGTGATCGGCCACGATCACATGGCGGCCATGCGCAACAACGCGATTGTCTGCAACATCGGTCACTTCGATTCGGAAATCGACGTGGCGTCGACGCGCAAGTACCAGTGGGAAAACATCAAGCCGCAAGTCGACCACATCATTTTCCCGGACGGCAAGCGCGTGATCCTGCTGGCTGAAGGGCGCCTCGTGAATCTGGGTTGCGCGACCGGTCACCCGTCGTTCGTGATGTCGGCCTCGTTCACGAACCAGACGATCGCGCAGATCGAACTGTTCGTGCACGGCGACAAGTACGAAAACAAGGTCTATGTGCTGCCGAAGCACCTTGATGAAAAGGTCGCGCGTCTGCATCTGGGCCGTATCGGCGCGGAACTGACGGTGCTGTCGGACTACCAGGCGAACTACATCAGCGTCGACAAGAACGGTCCGTTCAAGCCGAACCACTACCGTTACTAAGTAGCGGTCAGGTAACCGCTTCCAGCTAATATTAAGCACGCAGGCGGTTTCAACGCATGACAGTTTGACAACGGGGCGGCGCGCAAAGCGCCGCTTTGTTCGCCATGCCCGCCTCGTTCCGTTCAAACGGACATCCTGCCTCAAAGGAGCTCTACATGACCGTGCTGCTGACCTGGCTGATCAACGCACTCGCGCTGCTGATCATCACCTACCTCGTACCGTCGATTCATATCCGCAGTTTCGGCACCGCACTGATCGTCGCGGTGGTGCTCGGATTGATCAACACGATTCTGCGACCGGTGCTGATTCTGCTGACGCTGCCCGTCACGATCGTCACGCTCGGACTCTTCATTCTGGTGGTCAATGCGCTGTGCTTCTGGCTGTGCGCGTCGCTGTTGAAGGGATTCGAAGTGTCGGGTTTCTGGTCCGCGTTCTTCGGTTCGATTCTGTACAGCATCGTTTCGTGGCTGCTGTCCGCGCTTATTTTCGGCAACCGCAGCATCGGTTGATCTACTGAATCATGAACCCGATCGAACTTTCATTCGAATTCTTCCCGCCGAAAACGCAGGAAGGCGTCGACAAGCTGCGCGCCACCCGCGCGCAGCTTGCACCGCTCAAGCCCAAGTTCGTGTCCGTCACGTTCGGCGCCGGCGGCTCGACGCAACAGGGCACCCTCGATACCGTCGTCGATATGGCGAAGGAAGGGCTCGAAGCGGCGCCGCACGTGTCGTGCATCGGCTCGTCGAAAGAGAGCCTGCGCGCGATCCTGAACGAGTACCGCGCGCATGGCATTCGCCATATCGTCGCGCTGCGCGGCGATTTGCCGTCCGGTATGGGCGAAGTCGGCGAGCTGCGCTATGCGTCGGAACTGGTGAGCTTTATTCGCGCCGAGTTTGGCGACTGGTTCTGGGTCGAAGTGGCCGGCTATCCGGAGTACCACCCGCAGTCGCGCTCGCCGCGTCACGATCTGGAAAATTTCGCCCACAAGGTGAAGGCGGGCGCTAATTCGGCGATCACGCAATATTTCTTCAACGCGGACGCCTATTTCCGTTTCGTCGACGACGCGCGCAAGCTTGGCGTCGACGTGCCGATCGTGCCGGGCATCATGCCGATCACGAACTTCTCGCAACTGATGCGTTTCTCGGAGATGTGCGGTGCGGAAGTGCCGCGCTGGATCGCGCGCCGTCTGGAAAGCTTCGGCGACGACCGCGAGTCGATTCGCGCGTTCGGGCTGGATGTGGTGACGGACCTGTGCCAGCGTCTCATCGACGCGAAAGTACCGGGTCTGCACTTCTATACGCTCAATGGCGCGGCGGCGACCAAGGCCATCTGCGAACGGCTGGGCGCTTGACGTCCGGGCGGCCGCCTGAAGCCTAAATCCTGAAGCTTGACCAGGCAGCGTTGTAAAAAACCGCGCGGTTCGATCAACCGCGCGGTTTTTTTCGCACCGGGCAGTCTCGCCGAGTTATCTCGCACAGTTAGGCCACGTAACCATCGCGTACAGAAAATCCCGGGCGTGAGGCCGCTATGAAGTATTTGCTGTATCGCAGTAAATGTGCGCCGCCAGGCGTTTTCCCCTCTGTCGTGTAAGCCCGCATTGAAGCCGATTTTTGCGCTATCTATGATCGGGGTGCAGCTGACCTGGCTGCTGTGCGGAGAACGTGATGACAGTACATCGATTGCTGTTTGCAGTTCGCCATACCTTCCTGCCAGTCCTGAGCGCGTGCGCGGTCCTCGCGGCGGGCCTCGCGCCGGCCGCTACCGACGCGGCCAGCTTGCCCGACAAAACCCTCGTGTTCTGCTCCGAAGGCAGTCCGGCCGGTTTCGATTCCGCGCAGTACACCACCAGCGTTGAATTTACCGCCGCTTCGTACACGGTCTATAACCGTCTTGTCGAATTCGCGCGCGGCAGTACCGATATCGAACCGGGCCTCGCCGAGAAATGGGATGTGTCGCAGGACGGCTTGCAATACACGTTCTACCTGCGGCACGGCGTGAAGTTTCAGACCACCGCGTTCTTCAAGCCCACTCGCGAATTCAATGCGGATGACGTTGTTTTCACTTACCAGCGGATGCTGGATCCGGACCAGCCGTTCCGTAAGGCGTACCCGGTGCCGTTTCCCTACTTCGCCGATCTCGGGCTGGCAAAGAACATTGCCAAGGTCGAGAAGCTGGACCCGTACACGGTGCGTTTCACACTAAAAGAGGTCGATGCACCGTTCCTGCAGCAGATCGCGATGCCGTTCGCATCGATTCTGTCGGCGGAGTATACGGATCAGCTACTCAAGGCCGGTAAGGCCGCCGATATCAACCAATATCCGGTCGGCACCGGACCTTTCATTTTCCGCAGCTACACCAAGGACGACACGATTCGCTTCGACGGCAATCCGGATTATTGGAAACCGGGCATCGTGAAAGTCGGCAAGCTGATTTTTTCGATCACGCTGGATCCCGCGGTGCGGTTGCAGAAACTGAAACGCGGCGAATGTCAGGTGATGAGCTATCCGCGTCCCGCGGACATTCCGCAGATCAAGGCCGACCCTGCGCTGGCCATGCCGAGCGAGGTGGGCTTCAACCTGGGCATCCTCGGCTACAACACGACGAAAAAGCCGCTCGACAACGTGCTGGTGCGACGCGCGCTGGATATGTCGGTCAATAAGAAAGCGATCATCGAGTCGGTGTATCAGGGCGCCGGGCAAATCGCGACCAATCCCATGCCGCCGACCCAATGGGGCTACGACAAGAACCTGAAGGACGCGCCCTACGACATCGACAAGGCCAAGGCCTTGCTGAAAGAGGCAGGCTACCCGGACGGCTTCGACCTGACGCTGTGGGCCATGCCGGTGCAGCGGCCCTACAACCCGAACGCCCGCCTGATGGCTGAGATGCTGCAGGCCGACTGGGCGAAGATCGGCGTCAAGACGACGATCGCCACGTACGAATGGGGTGAGTACATCCGCCGCGCCCATGCTGGCGAGCACGAGGCGATCCTGATCGGCTGGACGGGGGACTACGGCGATCCTGACAACTGGCTTGGCGTGTTGCTCGGCTGCGATGCGGTGAAGGGCAGCAATTTCTCCAAATGGTGCTACAAACCTTTCGACGACCTGATCAGGAAAGCGCGTGGCACCACCGATCTCGCTGAGCGCACGAAGGACTATATTGAAGCGCAGGAGATCTTCAAGCAGCAGGTTCCGTTCACGCCGATCGCCCACTCCACGGTTTACCAGCCGATCAGCAAGGACGTCACGGGCTTCAGGATCGACCCGTTCGGCCCGACGCAATTCATGGGTGTCGGCCTGAAATAGCCGCCGGCAACGGTCCGCGGAGCGCTTTTTTGCCGGGTCCGCCTCCAACGCCGCACGTTCCGGCCAGTGCCGGCGTGCGGCCGTTCTTATGCCTTATCTGTTTCCTATCGTCAACGGGGGTATTTTCCTCCGCTTGTTGGTGCGAGCCAAGCTCAAGTAATATCGCGCTACGCTGGCGTCAGCCGGCCTCGAACCTGGAGGAAACATGAAGCAAAACAATCTGTTGCGCGCCGCGCGTGTTACGACGCTCGTCGCAGCTGCAGCGGCATCGATGGTGGGCGCAAGTGTCGCGCGTGCCGAGATTCCGAATAAAACCCTGGTTTACTGCTCAGAAGGCAGTCCCGCGGGTTTCGATCCGGCCCAATACACCACGGGTACCGATTTCACGGCGAATACGTTTACCGTCTATAACCGTCTCGTCGAATTCGAGCGCGGCGGCACCAAGGTCGAGCCTGGCCTTGCCGAAAAGTGGGACGTTTCCGCCGATGGCAAGACCTACACGTTCCATCTGCGCCATGGCGTGAAATTCCAGACCACGTCGTTCTTCAAGCCGACGCGCGAATTCAATGCGGACGACGTCGTGTTCACGTTCCAGCGCATGCTGGACACGAATCAGCCGTTCCGTAAGGCATACCCGGTTCAATTCCCGTATTTCACGGACATGGGCCTCGACAAGCTGATCACCAGCGTCGAAAAGGTCGATCCGTACACGGTCAAGTTCACGCTGAAGGAAGTCAACGCGCCGTTCATCCAGAACATGGCGATGGAATACGCGTCGATTCTATCGGCTGAGTATGGCGATCAATTGCTGAAGGCCGGCAAGGCCGCCGACATCAACCAGTTCCCGGTCGGCACCGGCCCGTTCATCTTCCGCAGCTACACGAAAGACGCGACGATCCGTTTCGACGGCAATCCGGATTACTGGAAGCCGAACGACGTGAAGATCTCGAAGCTGATCTTCTCGATCACGCCGGACGCCGGCGTGCGCGTGCAGAAGATCAAGCGCGACGAATGCCAGGTGATGAGCTATCCGCGGCCGGCCGACATCGCGCCGCTGAAGGCTGAAGCGAATATCGCGATGCCGTCGCAACCGGGCTTCAACCTCGGCTACCTCGCGTACAACGTGTCGCACAAGCCGGTCGACAAGGTCGAAGTGCGCCAGGCGCTCGACATGGCGATCAACAAGAAGGCGATCATCGAGTCGGTGTATCAAGGCGCAGGCCAGGCCGCGACGAACCCGATGCCGCCGACCCAATGGTCGTACGACAAAAACCTGAAGGGCGCGTCCTACGATCCGGATAAGGCGAAAGCGCTGCTGGCCAAGGCCGGTTATCCGAACGGCTTCGACATCACGCTGTGGGCGATGCCGGTGCAACGCGCATACAACCCGAACGCCCGTCTGATGGCGGAAATGATCCAGGCCGACTGGGCCAAGATCGGCGTGAAGGCGAAGATCGTCACGTATGAATGGGGCGAATACATCAAGCGCGCTCACGCAGGCGAAGACGACACGATGCTGATTGGCTGGACCGGCGATAACGGCGATCCGGACAACTGGCTCGGCACGTTGCTCGGTTGCGAAGCGGTGAACGGCAACAACTTCTCGAAGTGGTGCTACAAGCCGTTCGACGATCTGATCCAGAAGGGACGCGTCACGTCAGATCAGGGTGCGCGCACGACTGCCTACATGCAGGCGCAGCAGATTTTCGCGCAGCAACTGCCGTTCTCGCCGATCGCTCACTCCACCGTGTACCAGCCTGTCAGCAAGAAGGTGATCGACATGCGTATCGAGCCGCTCGGCTATGCGCGCTTCGACGGCGTCAGCGTCAAGTAAAGGTACTACAGTCAAGCTTACGCAGTAGCTTTTCGCACGGTTAGAAAACTGGTCGAAATGGTCCGGCGGCCGGGGTCACAAGCCCTCGTCGCCGGTTGCGTTTTTTCTTCATCAAGACCATAGGGACGAACCATGTTCCGCTTCGTTTTGCGCCGCATCGGCATGGTGATACCGACCTTCATCGGCATCACGATCCTCGCGTTTGCGCTGATTCACCTGATCCCGGGCGACCCCATCGAAGTGATGATGGGCGAGCGCGGCGTCGATCCCGCCATGCATGCCGCCGCGCTGCATCGTCTCGGACTCGACGAGTCTTTGCCGATGCAGTACATCCACTATGTCGGCCGCGCCTTGCACGGCGACCTCGGCACCTCGATCATCACCAATACGAGCGTGATGGGCGAATTCCTCGCACGCTTTCCGGCCACCATCGAACTGTCGATCTGCGCGATGCTGTTCGCACTGATCGTCGGTCTGCCGGCCGGCGTGTTCGCGGCGCTCCGGCGCGGCACGGTGGTCGATCACGGCGTGATGGGCACGGCGCTGACCGGCTACTCGATGCCGATCTTCTGGTGGGGTTTGATCCTCATCATGTTCTTTTCCGTCGATCTCGGCTGGACGCCGGTGTCGGGCCGCATCGCGGTCGAATACGACATTCCGCATGTGACCGGCTTCATGCTGATCGACGCGTTCATGTCCACCGATGAAGGCGCATTCAAATCCGCGCTCAGCCATCTGATTCTGCCGGCCATCGTGCTCGGCACGATTCCGCTGGCGGTCGTCGCGCGCATGACGCGTTCGTCGATGCTCGAAGTGCTGCGCGAGGATTACATCCGCACGGCGCGCGCGAAGGGCTTGTCGCCCGCGCGCGTGATCATCGTGCATGCGTTGCGTAACGCGCTGATTCCGGTCGTGACCGTGATCGGCCTGCAGGTCGGCACGCTGCTGGCCGGTGCGGTGCTGACCGAGACGCTGTTTTCGTGGCCGGGTATCGGCAAGTGGCTGATCGACGCGATTGGCCGGCGTGATTATCCCGTGGTGCAGGGCGGTATCCTGATGATCGCTACGCTGGTGATCGTTGTGAACCTCGTCGTCGATCTGTTGTACGGCGTGCTGAACCCGCGCATTCGCCATACGAGGTAACTGGCCATGGCAGACATTCAAAACACAGTCCCCCAGTCGGTCACGCCACCCAGTGGCCGCGCAATAGCCGCCCGTGAATTCTGGGCGAATTTCTCACGTAACCGTGGCGCGGTCGCCGCCGGCATCGTCGTGCTGGGGTTGATCTTCATCGCGATCTTCGCGCCGTTGATCGCGCCGCATAGCCCGATCGAGCAGTATCGCGACTTCGTCAAGATTCCGCCCGCCTGGCTCGACGGCGGCAACTGGAAGTTCATTCTCGGCACCGACGAAGCGGGCCGCGACATCCTCTCGCGCCTGATGTACGGCGCGCGTCTGTCGTTCTGGATCGGCTTCGTCTCGGTGGTGCTGGCGCTGATTCCGGGCATCGTGCTCGGTCTGATCGCGGCATTCTTCGAGAAGTGGGCCGACACGCCGATCATGCGCATCATGGACGTGCTGCTCGCGTTGCCCTCGCTGCTGCTCGCCGTAGCGGTGGTCGCGATCATCGGTCCGGGTCTCGTCAACACGATGCTGGCGATCGCGATCGTCGCGTTGCCGGGCTATGTGCGTTTGACGCGTGCTTCGGCGCAAGGCGAATTGCAGAAAGAGTATGTGACGGCTTCGCGTGTTGCAGGCGCGAGCACGCTGCGCTTGATGTTCTCGCAAGTGCTGCCGAACTGCACCGCGCCGTTGATCGTGCAGGCTACGCTGGGCTTTTCGTCGGCGATTCTCGATGCCGCGGCGCTTGGCTTCCTCGGTCTCGGCGTGCAACCGCCGTCGGCGGAGTGGGGCGCGATGCTGGCCTCGGCGCGCGACTATATCGACAGCGCCTGGTGGATTGTCACGATGCCGGGTCTTTCCATCCTGATCTCGGTGCTCGCCATCAATCTGCTCGGCGACGGGCTGCGCGACGCACTCGATCCCAAACTGAAACGGATGGCCTGAAATGACCAGTTTATTGACCATCCGCAATCTGGCGGTGAATTTCAACGGCCTGCCCGCCGTTGACCGGATCAACCTCGATGTCGCGCCGGGCGAAGTGGTCGGCGTAGTCGGCGAATCGGGTTCGGGCAAGAGCGTGACGATGATGGCGCTGATGGGCCTGATCGACGCGCCGGGCAAAGTCACCGCGGACGAAGTCACCTTCAACGGCAAGAATCTGCTGAAGGCAAGCGCAAGAGAGCGCCGCAAGATCATCGGCAAAGACATCGCGATGGTGTTCCAGGACGCGCTCACCAGTCTGAATCCGAGCTACACGGTCGGCTATCAGATCAAGGAAGTGCTCAAGCTGCACGAAGGTCTGCGCGGCAGCGCACTGGACAAACGCGCGCTGGAGTTGCTCGACCAGGTCGGCATTCCCGACCCGAAGGGCCGTATCGGCTCGTTCCCGCATCAGATGTCGGGCGGCATGAACCAGCGCGTGATGATCGCGATGGCGATTGCCTGCAACCCGAAGCTGCTGATCGCCGATGAGCCGACCACCGCGCTCGACGTGACGATCCAGGCGCAGATCATGGAGTTGCTGATCAAGCTGCAGAAGGAACGCGGCATGGCGCTCGTGCTGATCTCGCACGATCTGGCCGTGGTGTCCGAGGTCGCGCAGCGTGTCGCGGTCATGTACGCTGGCGAAGTGATCGAAACCAACCGCGTGCCGGATATTTTCGCGGCGCCCCATCATCCGTACACGGAAGCCTTGCTGGCGGCGATTCCCGAGCACAATGTGGGCGCGGTGCGGCTCGCCGCGCTGCCAGGCATGGTGCCGGGGCGTGACGACCGCCCCAAAGGCTGTCTCTTCGCGCCGCGCTGCAAGTATGTGGTCGACGATTGCATGAAGGCGCGCCCCGCGTTGGCGCCGATGCAAGGTCACGCCGAAGTGGCGCGTGTGCGCTGCATCAAACCCCTGAACCTGAGCGGCGACGCCAACGTTCACACCCATGGAGGCGCACGATGAACGCAGTATTCGAACCGCGGCGCCAGTCGGACCATGCGGGCGATCACGTGCTGGTTGCCGACAAGCTGGCGCGGTACTACACGGTCAAACGCGGGCTGTTCGCGTCCGGCACGGTGAAGGCGCTCAACGGGGTTTCGTTCGCACTCGAGCGCGGCAAGACCCTGGCGGTGGTCGGTGAATCCGGCTGCGGCAAATCGACGCTCGCGCGGCAACTCACCATGATCGAGGCGCCCAGCGCGGGCCGCCTGCTGATCGACGGTGAAGACGTGGCCGGCGCCGATCACGCGAAGATCGCCGCGCTGCGGCGGCGCGTGCAGATGGTGTTTCAGAATCCGTTTGCTTCGCTGAATCCACGCAAGACTGTCGAGCAGACGCTCGGTGAACCGCTCGCGATCAACACGCAACTGAGTTCGACCGAGCGCGCCGAACGGATCGCGCAGATGATGCGCACGGTCGGCCTGCGTCCGGAGCATGCAAAGCGTTATCCGCACATGTTTTCGGGCGGTCAGCGTCAGCGCGTGGCGATTGCGCGCGCGATGATTCTCGATCCGCAGATCGTGGTCGCCGATGAACCGGTGTCCGCGCTCGACGTGTCGATCCAGGCGCAGATTCTCAATCTGTTCATGGATCTGCAGGAGCAGTTCAAGACCAGCTACGTGTTCATCTCGCACAATCTGTCGGTGGTGGAGCACATCGCCGACGATGTGATGGTGATGTACTTCGGCGGCGTGGCGGAGCTCGGCGACAAGAAGCGGATTTTCTCGAACCCGCGTCATCCGTACACGCGTGCGCTGATGTCGGCCACGCCTTCGATCTTCGAAGCGGATCGCACCATCAAGATCAAGCTGCAAGGCGAAATGCCTTCGCCGCTGCATCCGCCGTCGGGCTGCACGTTCCATCAGCGCTGCCCGTACGTGATCGACCGGTGCCGCAGCGAAGAACCGAAGTTGCGTGAAGTGGATGGCCGTCAGGTGTCGTGTCACCGTGCCGAGGAGGTGGGGGACGTGGATGCCTGATGCAGTGGCGGCGCGTCGTCTTACGCGCCGCTCGCGTGATGACGGCCGCCACGTTGCTTTTGCGCGGCGCTGGAGAGCGCGTGCACTGACCGGTGCCGCGCTCCTCGGCGTTTGTGCTGTTTTTCATTTGAGCCCGGCGCCATTCGGCGTCGCGCATGCCGCCGGGGCAGCCGCCAATACGCCCGCTCAGGCAGGGCGGCCGGCAATCCCGGTGCCCAATCTGCCGGCGCCGCCGCGCGCCACCCTGCCGGGTTTCAATCCCCCTCCCGCCACGCCGGGCACTACCGCGAGCGGTCCGGTGCGTTTGCAACCGGCCCGCATGCCGTTCTATGTCGCGACCCGCGGCACCACGACCATCTACGTGCTTGGCACGTTGCACGTTGGCGATCCCGCCGACTATCCGCCCCAGCAGCCGTTTCGCGCACCGATTCTCGGCGCGCTGGCCGCTTCGCCGACATTGGCGCTCGAACTCTCCCCCGACGAACTGCTGGTCTCGCAAGACGACGTGTCGAAGTACGGCGTGTGCCGCCGGGACTGCCTGCCGGGTCTGCTACCCGAGCCGCTGTGGCGCAAACTGGCCGCGCGTCTGCGCGGCAATCCGGCGGCGCTGGATGAAATCAAGAAGATGCGGCCGTGGCTCGCATCGCTGGTGGTCGAAACCTACGATTCGTTGAGCGCCGGCCTGCAGACCGAGTACGGCACGGAAGCTCAGTTGCAGAACGTCTACATCAGGACGCGCGGCAAGATCGTCGGCCTCGAGACGCTGCATCAGCAGATGCGCGCGTTCACTGGGCTTACGCTCGCGCAACAGCGCGAAATGCTCGCGCAGGACCTGGTGCAGACGCCCGCGGAAAATGTCGACGATGTGAAGACGCTGCATCGGCTGTGGCGAGTGGGGGACGCCGACGCGATTGCGGCCTGGCAGGCCGCGAAGTCCGAAAAGCTGGCGCGCGACAAGCGCGTCTCCGATTCGATCGACAACAAGATCGTGTACGAACGCAACCGGCGCTTCGTGTCGCGGATGCTGCTGATCGCCGGGCCGAACAAACCGGTGTTCGTGGCGATCGGCGCCTTGCATCTGGGCGGCCGCAAGGGTGTGCTGCAGTTGCTGCGGCAGCACGGGTTCGTGGTCGATGCGGGATGAGTGTCGTCCAGCCATGCGCTGGATGTCGTGACTCACTGCAGTGGTTCACTGCAGTCCTAACCGGGGTAGGCCGTTCGGCCAAGGCCGGAACCGGGAATTCAAACCGCCAGTCCGATGCTGACGTGCGCCGCAAACTGCTCGCGGCGCGCCGGCCATAGCTCTCTGCATATGCTATGATGTATGTACAAACGTAAATACGGGTGGCGTGTGCGTTTTGAGTGGGACGAAGTCAAAAATCAAATCAACATCCGCAAGCATGGCATCGATTTTAGAGATGCCGTCAACGTGTTCGATCATCCGGTGTTGACCGCGATGGACCAGCGGCAAGACTACGGTGAGGATCGCTGGATTGCATTAGGTTGGATGGCCGCCATCGTAGGCGTGGTGGTGTACGTTGAATGCAGTGCGGATGTGGTCCGTATCATTTCAGCCCGCAAGGCGACGAAGCACGAGGTCAAGCGCTTCAAGCAGAGCGTCTGGAATTGACTCACGCGGTGGCAATGACAGTAAACGAGCAGAGGCGAAACTATGGGCAAAACATCAGGAACCGACTGGAAGCGGCTTGCAAAGACGAACGACGCGCAAATCGACACAAGCGACGTGCCGGAATTGGGTGACGATTTTTTTGACCGTGCCGAGTTGCACGTTCCGCCGAAACAGGCCGTGACAATGCGCCTGGATGCGGACGTACTGAACTGGTTCAAAGAGCAGGGCGCGGGTTATCAGACGCGCATCAACAAGTTGTTGCGCGCCTACATGCTGGCGCAGCAGCGCCGTCGTCCTTAAGGCGCGGTGTCGCGTAATTCTTCCGACACCCGCTGGACCACCTGCGCCCAATCGCCCAGAACCGTCTGCCGGAATAGTTTCATGGTCGGATACCACGGCGAATCGCTGCGCTCTTCGAGCCAGCGCCAGTCCGAGTTGGCGGGCAACAGCACCCAGACCGGTTTTCCCAGCGCGGCGGCAAGGTGAGCCACCCCAGTGTCCACTGCAATCACCAGATCGAGATTCATGATGAGCGCGGCGGTGTCGTCGAAGTTGTGCAGATCGGCGGTGAAATCGTGGGCCCGGAAAGTTTTGGGCGCATCGGCCAGTTGATCGTGCGCCGGGCCTTTCTGCAGCGCGTACCAGGCAATGTTTTTTACTTCGCTTAGCGCGGCCAGGTCGGCGAGAACCACCGACCGATAACGATCGTTGCCAAACGTCGGACTGCCGGCCCACACCAGGCCCACTTTGCGCTTCGATTGGTCGGCGGCAGCCACCCGTTTGCGCCATGTCTTGATCTTCGCCTTGTCGGCGAACATGTACGGTACGGCAGCGGGAATGGTCGACAGTTCGGTGCCGACGCACGACGGCACGCTCATCAGCGGCACCCAGAAGTCGTACTCGCTATCGGGCTTGCCACTGAACGCGCGATGTACGCCAGGAATGCGCCCGACCAGCGGCAGCAGCGGCTCGCGCACACAGATGTCGACCGTGGCGCCCCGCCGTTCGAGTTCGCGCGCATAGCGTAGAAACTGGAAGTGATCGCCGAAACCCTGTTCGCCGATCACCAACAACCGGCGCCCGTCGAGCGGCTCGCCACGCCACTCGGCGACGTTCGGCACGGCGATCGCTTCGTAGTCGCGCTTGCGCCAGCGCTTTGCAAACTCCGCCCAACCCTGCTTGTAATCGCCACGCTTGAGCAACAGCCAGGCGAGGTTTTGATGCGCGTCTGCGTAGTCGGGGTCAAGCGCCAGCGCATGGCGGTAGGGACCTTCTTCCTCGTCGAGACGGCCTTGCGCGCCAAGCGAGCCGCCAAGGCAAACCAGATTGGTTGGGTTCGGCTTGAGCGCAACTGCCTGCCGATAATGGGCTTCGGCTCCGGCGTAGTCGCCGAGCTTGCCGATCACACTGCCGAGGTTGACATGCGCTTCGGCGTAACTGGGGCGCAACAGCAGCGCTTGTTGAAAGCTGGCAATCGCAGCGCTGTGATTGCGCTGCGCGGTGTGTGCATTGCCCGCGTTAAAGTGCGCTTCCGCCGATTGCGGGTCGAGTGTCAGCACCTCCTGATAACACGCGAGCGCTTCGTCGTAGCGGTCGAGCTTGCTGAGCGCGGTGCCGAGGTTCAGAAGCGCGTCGATGAAGAGCGGGTCCGCGGCAAGCGCCAGGCGATATTGCCCGATCGCTTCGTCGAACGCGCCTTGCGCCTGCAGCGCGACACCGAAATTGTTGCGCGCGTCGGCGAAATCAGGCTGCAACTGCAACGCCTGGTCGTAGCAGATCATGGCTTCCTGCGGATGGCCGAGGGCGGCGGCCACGAGGCCGCGGTTACTCCAGCAGGCGGCATTCGTGCGATCGAGCTTGAGCGCCTCGCTCATCAGCTCCGCAGCGAAGCTATGGTTGCCGCGCTGATGCTGGAGCACGCCGAAGTAGTGCAGCGCCTGGGCCTGTGCGGGATCGAGCACGAGGGCTTCGCGGTAGAGCGGTTCGGCGGAATCGAGCCTGCCGGCCAGGTGTTCTTCGAGCGCGGCGTCGAGCACCGAGGCGAGGTAAGCGGAGGGTGATGTACCGGTGCTCGCGGTATCGGATTGAGGTTGATGTTCCATGAGGGCCTGCTGGAAAGCGCCGGCGGCATGCGTTACCCGCGCCGGCACGTGTGGATAGGAGACCATCCACCAGCTTATGTTTTCGCCCCTTTCCTGAGGATCGGACGCCTCCGAATTCGGCGGCGTCCATTCGCCACGGTCTATGGAACTACACCGGCCAGCGCGACAATCCGGCGCGATACCGGCACTTCTCGCGTGGCCTGGCCAACATTCTTACAGGAACATCAGGAAATTCAGCAGGAAGATGTTCACGACCAGCAAGGTCAAGGCGGTCGGCACCTGCACCTTGATCACCGCATTCTTGTCCGGCAATTCCAGTAGTGCCGCCGGCACCATGTTGAAGTTCGCGGCCATTGGCGTCATCAGCGTGCCGCAGTAGCCCGAGAACATGCCGATCGCGACCATCACAGCCGGATTGCCGTGGAACACGCCGACCAGAATCGGCACGCCGACGCCGCCCGTCATCACGGGAAATGCGGCGAAACCGTTGCCCATCACCATCGTGAAGAGCGCCATGCCGATGCAGTACACAGCCACGGCGATAAACCGGTAGTCGAGGCTGATGTAGGCCGTGGTCACGTGAGCAACCGCCTTGCCGACGCCGGCATCCGAGAACACGAGGCCGAGCATGCCGAGCATTTGCGGGAGCACCGCTGCCCATGACAACGCATCGACCAGGCGGCGCGCCTCTTTCATCGACTGGCCGACGGTGTCGCGCGTCATCACGCAGGCAATCGCCAGCGCGATCACGCAGCCGATGCCGAAGCCGATCAGCGTGACGTTGGCCTTCTCGATCAACGGTATGCCGCCGAAGATCAGATGGCTGGCCGACAGCGTAATGATCACGGTGACGACCGGAATCGTCAGCGCGGGCACGAACAGCTTGTTGCCCAGCCGCGCGGCGCTAGCCTTGCGCGCTTCGAGCGACAGCAGTTTCGGCTTGGCCGCGGTCACACCGCCGAAGCCCGCTGCGAGCGCCATCACGATGACCAGCACGCCGACCACGGAGGCCGGCAGCTTGTCGCCGATCAGAAAGATCAGTGCGTAGAGAATCCAGAAACCGCCGGCGGTGAAACGGCGCGGATGCTCCTTGTCCGTGACGATCATGCCGCCAATGACGAGCAGCACCACGCCCAGCAGCCAGAACAGATAGGTAATCGTGAGCGTCATGCTTTGTCTCCAGCGGCGGGTTGCGTCGGCGAAACGGATGCGGTGTTCGCTGCGGCATTGCCGCGCAGTTCGCGCTCAAGCCTGCGGTCGAGCAGATAGAGGCGGAAGCCGTGAATGATGAAGGCGCAGATCGCGGTCGGGATGCCCCAGACGGCCACGTGAATCGGCTCGACGACGATGCCTGCTTCTTTCAGGAAGGTCGTCATCAGCACGATTGCGCCGAACGCGACGAAGATGTCCTCGCCGAAGAACAGGCCGACGTTATCGGTCGCCGCCGAGAAGGCGCGCAGCTTGAAGCGAACCGCGTCGCTGATTTTGCCGAAGCGCGTTTCAGTCGCGCCTTCGGCCATCGGTGCGATCAGCGGACGCACCATCTGCGGATGCCCGCCTAGACCGGTCAGGCCGACAGCGGCGGTCAGTTCGCGCACCAGCAGATAGACAATCAGCAAACGTCCCGCGGTCGCGGCCTTGATGCCGCCGATCCACGCCTGCGCGCGCTCGCGCAGGCCATGCCGCTCGAGCAGACCGATCACGGCGAGCGGCAGCAGGATGATCAGCGGGATATTGCGGGTCTTGATGAAGCCGGTGCCGATTTCGGCGAGGATCTTTTCGGGCGGGAAGTGCGCGGCCAGACCGGTGATGATCGCGGCAACCGCCACGATCAGCATCGGATTGAACCGTAATAAAAAGCCGACGATGATGACGGCCACGCCAATAAGCGGCCATAGACTGACTGTTGTCTGCATCTGGATCTCCAAACAGGGTTTCAACCTCGCCGCTTGTGGCGGCTAACGTGTGCCGGCGCTTGCTGACTCTCGCGCCGTTTTGTTGCCACGGCTCTTGCTGGCCGCGTTGCTTCGACTACACCTGCACCTGCTGCTTATTGTTATTCGACGGTGTTGTTCCACTCGGGGTACTGCGAACTCTCCTGCACCTGGCAAACGCCCCGCAAGGAGCGGGGCGTTCAGGGCACGGCAATGGGTCGACTCACGCTGACGGGTTCATGCGAGTCCGCGCGGCTCACACGCTCGCGGCGCCCGCCGCGTGTACTTCAATGCCGGCTTCCTCCAGCGCGCTGCGGATGCGCCGTGCGAACGCCAACGCGTGCGGACCGTCGCCGTGCAGGCAGATGGTTTGCGCGTTGAGCGGCACCCAGTGTCCGTCCACCGCCTGAACGCGGCGCTCCCGCACCATGGCGAGCGTGCGAGCCAGCACCACTTCTTCATCGTCGAGCAGCGCGCCGGGCTCTTTGCGCGGCACCAGCGAGCCGTCGGCGCGATAGCCGCGGTCGGCGAATACTTCTTCTACGGCGGTCAGGCCTATTTCGCGCGCGGCGGTCACGAGGCCGCTGTTGGCCAGCGCGAACACGGCGACTGACGGATCGAAATCATGGACCGCCGAGACGATCGCGTCGGCGATCTTCGCGTCGCGCGCAGCCTGGTTGTAAAGCGCACCGTGCGGTTTGACGTGCGCGATGCGGCCACCCTCGGCCTGCGCGATGGCCGACAGTGCGCCGAGTTGATACAGCACGCCCGCGTAGATCTCGCTCGCCGGCAGGTCCATTTCCTTGCGGCCAAAATTCTCGGGATCGTTGAAGCTTGGATGCGCGCCGATCGACACGCCTTTTTGCACCGCCCACCGCACGCAGTCGCGCATCGCATTGGCGCCGCCGGCGTGCCAGCCGCACGCGATGTTGGCCGAGCTGACGAGGTCGAGCAGCGCCTCGTCGGAGCCGCAACCTTCGCCGAGATCGGCGTTCAAATCGATTTCCATGGTGTTCCTCAACTAAGTGTTACAGCGCAGCGAGCGCCGTCTGGCGCGCGCAGCGTTCCTCGTGCATGGCGATCGCGGCGTCGATCTGCCGCAGATACGTACGTTCTTCCAGTAGCGCCTGACGCGCCTCGTAGACTGTCGTCGGGATGAAGCGGATGGCGGCGTTCAGGCGAACCTGGGCGAGCTTCCACAGGTCGGCCTGAATCACGGCGCCGATCTTCGGATAGCCGCCGGTGGTCTGCGCATCGCTCATCAGCACGATCGGCTGGCCGTTCGGTGGAACCTGAATCGTGCCGGGCAGCACCGCATGCGAGAGCAGATCGCTTTTCTCGCTGCGCTTGAGTTGCGTGCCGGCGAGACGGTAGCCCATGCGGTTGCTGTTTGGCGTAACCAGCCATTCGTCGGACCAGAACGATTCGTGCGCCGCTTCAGTGAAGCTGTCGTACTCGGGGCCCTGCAGCACGCGAATCGGCACGGCCCACGGCACGCCGGACGGATGCCGGCCGCGCCGCAGCGGCTCGTGAACCAGCACGAACTTGCACCAGGCCGGCGCTTTCACGCCGAACTCCGGCGCTTCCGGGGTGAAGCCGAGATGGCCGCGTTGGGGCGGCGCGCCGACCGGCAGACGATCGCCGTCGCGCAGTGCCCGGCCGCCGAGTCCGCCGAACTGGCCGGCGAGATCGGTACTGCGCGAGCCGAGCATCGGCAGAACGTCAATGCCGCCGGCGATGCAGACGTAGCCGCGCATACCGCGTTTGGCCGCCTGCAGAACCAGTTCCTGACCGGCCTGCACGGGCAGGCTCCACCATGAATAGACCGGCTTGCCGTCGAGCGTCGCACCGAATTCGGTGCCGGTGATGGCCACACGCGTGGCACGCAGAAAGCGCAGCACGGTCGGGCCGAAGGTAATTTCCAGGCCGGCCGCATCGGGCCGGTTGCCGACCAGCCGGTTGCCGACTTCGAGCGACAAACGGTCGAGCGCACCGCCCATCGCGACGCCGAGGTGTCGGTAGCCGTGGCGGCCGAGGTCCTGAATCGTAGTCAGGAGGCCCGCGCGGATCACATCGATCATGCGTGTATCCCCGCAACGGTAAAGCGCACCCGGTCGCCCGGTTGCAGCAGCGTGGGCGGGCGCCGGGCCGGATCGAACAGCGGTAGTTCGGTTCGGCCGATCAACTGCCAGCCGCCGGGGGAGGTGGCCGGATAAATGCCGGTCTGCTCACCGCCGATGCCGACCGAACCGGCCGGCACTTCCAGCCTCGGCGACGAACGGCGCGGTGTGTGCAGCGTTTCGTCGAGCCCGCCCATATAGGCGAAACCCGGCTGGAAACCGAGAAAGAACACCACATACTCGCCCGCTGCATGACGTTGCACGACCTCGCGCACGCTCAGGCCGGTGTGGTCGGCGACCACCCGCAGGTCGGGTCCGAACTCGCCACCGTATTGCACCGGGATCTCGACCTCGCGGCCGGTTGCCGGCGTGTCGCTCACCGCGTCCCAGGCTGCTTGCAGGTGGTTCACCAGCGCGTCCCGGTCGGCTTCGAGCGAATCGAATACGAGCGTCAGATTGTTCATGCCCGGCACGACCTCCAGCACATGCGGCCAGTCGCGCGCGGCCTCGGCAGTGGCCCACACGCGCCGCTGACATTCCAGCGTGGCAGGCGGCGGCGCCTCGCAGACTAGCGCGGCATCACCGAACGGAAAGATTCTTGGCTGGCTCATTGCTCAATGGCCCTGGTCGAGTCGCAATTGTCGAACATATCGGACCCCGTGGTGTTCGTCTGGATGGGGCTGCGATGTTTGGAGAGTACATTATCAATAAAATATCGACAAATTATCAATAAGCGTTTTCGCCAGGCTCCCGGGAAGGGGTTGCTCGTCGTACACTCCCGACACCTTCCCTTCGTGCTTTCGAGAAACATCACCATGTCGCGCCACCCTACCAAGATCGTCTCTTCGGAACATCTCGTGTCTGACACAAGCGCGGAGTTATCCGAGCTCGAGTACGCACTGATCATGGCTGGCAACGCGTTTAACCGCTGGATGGTGCGCTGCATGTCGGCGGCCGGCGAAAAAGACATGACCGCGATCGAAGTTTCGCTGCTGCACCACGTCAGCCATCGCGAACGGCGCAAGAAGCTGGCCGACATCTGCTTCGTGCTGAACATCGAAGACACCCACGTCGCCACCTACGCGTTGAAGAAGCTTGTAGCTAGAGGGTATGTAAAAAGCGAAAAGACCGGCAAGGAAGTGTTCTTCTCGGCCACCGATGCCGGCCGGGAACTGTGTCTGAGGTACCGCGAGGTGCGCGAGAGCTGCCTGATCTCGACGCTGAAGGAAAGCGGCATGACCAATGAGCAGATCGGCGAGGCGGCGCAATTGATGCGCAATGCGTCCGGACTGTACGACACGGCCGCGCGGGCAGCGGCGTCTTTATAACGGGGTGGGGCCGCTGGGCCGACTGGAGGGCGCGCCGCGCGCCGTGCCCGTCAAACGCTTAATCCGCCGCGGATGGGTAGCAGCCGGCTTCCGTCACGATCAGATCGAGCGGGATGTCGTGGGTCTCGCGTTGCAACGCGTCCGTGCGGCACGCTTCATACGCGATGCCGAGCGTGACGGGTTTCTTCGCTCCCGGCCAGCCGGCAAGCGTGCGATCGTAGTAGCCGCCGCCGTAACCGAGCCGGTAGCCGTCGGCGTCGAAGCCGACGCACGGCACAAATAGCAGATCGGGAATGACGACGCGCCCCGAAGTGGGTTCGGCGATCTTGTGGTGGCCGATCTTCATCGGCGTATCCGGGGCCCATGCCTGAAATTCGAGCGGTGCGCCGCGCTCCTTGACGACCGGTAAGCTCGCCTCGCGTTGCGGGTCTGCCGCGAGCCAGACCGCGATCGCGGCGCGCGCGTCGAATTCGCCTGTCAGCGGCCAATAGAATCCGACACTGCTCACGCCGTAGTGCTTCAACGCGTCGAGAATCCGGCGGCCGAGCGCGGCATTGCGTGCGGGCTCGGAAGCCGCTTGTAGCCTTGCTTCCAATAGCATTCGACGCAGCGCCTTTTTCGATTCCGCGACGGGGTTGCATGCTATGCTTGGGATCAATTCGCGCTCCAGAAACAACGATGTCAAAACGCCTCTATCAAGTATATCGCGCGGTCGCTCTGGCGCTTGGCGCCGCGGCACTCGTCGCATGCAGTACGGCCTCCGCTATCAAGCCCGTTCCCCTTTCTCAACTGACGAACGACGACCAGATTTTCGTCCAGCTGCGCGAAGCCGCTCGCTCGAACGACGCGGCGCGCGCCGCGCAACTGGCGAGCATGATTCCGAACTATCCTGCGCCTTCGTATCTGGAGTACTTCCAGATCAAGCCGCAGTTGTTCGATTCCAGCGGCCATGCACGGATCGATGCGCCGGATGCGCCGGTGCTGGCGTTCCTGCAGAAGTACGACGGCGAGGCCATTGCCGACCGCCTGCGCAACGACTACCTCACGGTGCTCGGCGCACGTCACGACTGGCGCAACTTCGATCAGCAATACGCGCGCTTCGTGCTGAACGACGATACGCAGGTGAAGTGCTACGCGCTCGAATCGCGTGCTGCGCGCGGCGAAAACGTTGCCGACGCGGCGCGTGCGCTGCTGGTCGATCCGAAGTGGTACGGCGACGGCTGCGTCGATCTGATTACGTCGCTGGCGGTCAATCAGCAATTCACGTCCGACGACGTGTGGCAGCAGATCCGTCTCGCGTACGAGCAGAACTACACCAGCACCGGCAGCAAGCTTGTCGATGCGCTCAGCAACCAGCCGCCCGATCCGGTGCTGTTCGGCCAGGCCACGAGCACGCCACCGTTGTTGCTGGCACGCGGCGTCGGTCCGGACACGCAGTCGCACCAGCTCGCATTGCTCGCTATCACGCGCATGGCGCGCAACGACCCGGCCATGGCCGCGGCCACGTTTGCTTCGGTGGCGCCGTCGCTGAGTTCACCCGAGCGGGCCATCGGCTGGGGCACGATTGCCTATCAGGCCGCGGTCAAGCAGATGCCGGGCGCGGTCGACTGGTACCGTCTCTCGGTGAATGCGCCGTTGTCGAACCCGGCGTACGAATGGCGCACACGCACCGCGCTGCTTGCGGGCGACTGGACAATGGTGCGCTGGTCGATCGAACAGATGCCGGCGGCGCTGCGCAACCAGCCGTCGTGGGTGTACTGGCACGCCCGGGCCCTCAAGCAGGCTGGCGACACGACCACCGCCAACCAGGAATTCGCGTCGATCTCGCAAGGCTTCAACTTCTACGGCCAGCTGGCTTCGGAAGAGCTGGGTCAGAAGATCACCGTGCCGCCGAAAACGACTGTGACCGACGCGGAAATCCAGCAGGCCGGCAACACGCCGGGCTTCGATCTGGCGCAGCGGTTCTATGCGCTGAATCTGCGGCTCGAAGGCAATCGCGAGTGGAACTGGCCGCTGCGCAACATGAGCGACCGGCAACTGCTCGCTGCGGCCGAATACGCGCGCCGGATTCAGTTGTACGACCGCACCGTCAACACGGCCGATCGCACGAAGAGCGAACACGATTTTTCGCTGCGTTATCTGTCGCCCTTCAAGGACATCGTGGAGCGCGACGCGCAGTCGAACGGGCTCGACGTCGAATGGGCATACGGGCTGATTCGCCAGGAGTCGCGCTTCATCATGAATGCGCGCTCGGAAGTCGGCGCGAGCGGTCTGATGCAGTTGATGCCGGGCACCGCGCAACTGGTGGCGAAGAAGATCGGCCTCGGCCCGATTTCGCGCGAGCAGATGAACGACATCAACACCAACATCCTGCTAGGCACGAATTATCTGTCGATGATCTACAATCAATTCGACGGGTCCGCCGTGCTGGCCACCGCCGGTTACAACGCCGGTCCCGGCCGTCCGCGCAACTGGCGGCAATCGTTGCAGCGTCCGGTTGAAGGCGCGATCTTTGCCGAGGCGATTCCGTTCCAGGAAACGCGCGACTACGTGAAGAATGTGTTGTCCAATACGGTCTACTACGCGGCATTGTTCGAAGGCCGTCCGCAATCGCTGAAGGCGCGTCTGGGTTATATCGCACCGTAAGCGCTGGGCCGCCGCCGTGTCACTCTGATGCGGCGGTGCGCCACGCCAGCCGTTGCCGCGGCTTCCACCAGGGAGTCGAAAATGCGACACCAAGCCATTGCGGTGATCGGCGGTTCCGGTTTTATCGGCAGCCATCTCGTCAATGCCCTCGTTGAAATGGGCAAAGATGTGCGCATTGCCACCCGGCGCCGCTACAACGCCCGCCATCTCACCCTGCTCCCCATCGACGTGATCGAAACCGACGTGTTCGATCCGGTGCAACTCGCACGTTTCGTCGAAAACGCCGATTGCGTCATCAACCTGGTTGCCACGCTGCATGGCAAACGCGGGACACCTTATGGTCCGGATTTCGCGCGCTTGCACGTTGAGTTGCCGAGTAAAATCGTTGCGGCGTGCGAAGGCAAGGGCGTGCATCGCCTGATTCATATCAGCGCGCTCGGCGCCGATCCGAATGGGCCGAGCATGTACTCGCGCTCCAAGGGTGACGGCGAAAAGGCCGTGCGTGCGGCGAATCTGGCGTGGACGATTTTCCGGCCTTCCGTTGTGTTCGGTCCGGAAGACCAGTTTCTGAATAAGTTCGCGTTCCTGCAGCGGATGTTCCCGGCGATTCCCCTTGCCATGCCGGATGCGAAATTCCAGCCGGTATATGTCGGCGACGTGGCGAAGGCGATCTGCAACGTGCTCGATCTCGATGCAGCGAGCGGCCATACTTACGAACTGGGCGGTCCAACCGTCTATACGCTCGAAGATCTCGTCGAGTATTGCGGCGAGGTGATTGGCCGGCACGCGCGGATCATTCGCCTGCCCGAAGCGTTGGCGCGCTTGCAGGCGTTCACGTTCGAAATGGCGCCTGGCGTACCGGTGATTTCGCGCGACAATCTCGATTCGATGAAAGTCGACAACGTGTTGAGCGGACCGCTTGCGCCTGAACTCGGCATCGAACCCGTCAGCATCGAAACGGTCGCGCCCATCTATCTGACTGGCGCGTCGACGCGGTCACGTTTCGATACGTTTCGCGCCAGCGCGGGGCGTTGAATTTTTTATCCACTCCCTTATACAAAGATAGAGCATGAAGCTGCTTATCGGTGACAAGAACTATTCGTCGTGGTCGATGCGTCCGTGGCTGCTGTTCAAGCATTTCGGCATCCCGTTTGAAGAGGTGCTGATTCATCTGAATGAACCCGGTACGAAGGCTGCGATTCTGGCTTATGCGCCGACGGGTCCGGGCAAGGTGCCGTGTCTGATCGGCGAAGATGGGTCGGTTACGTGGGATTCACTGGCGATCGCCGAGACGCTGGCCGAGGGCTTTCCGCAGCATGCGCTGTGGCCGCGCGATCCGGCGGCACGGCGCCGCGCGCGCAGCGTGAGCGCCGAGATGCACTCGGGTTTCGGCGACTTGCGCTCGAACATGTGGATGAACATTCGCGCATCGTTTCCCGGCAAGAACGGCACACCGGGCGCGCTTGCCGACATCGCGCGTATCGAGGCGATCTGGAACGAGTGCCTCACGACCTACGGCGGTCCGTTTCTGTTCGGTGAATTCAGCATTGCCGACGCGATGTACGCACCGGTGGCGATGCGCTTCAACACGTGGCAGCCGGCCTTGTCCGAAACGGCCGCGGCCTATGTGCGTCGCGTGACGGCGTTGCCGGCCGTGAAGGCCTGGATCGACGACGCGCTTCGCGAAACGCACACGATTGCTTATCAAGACGTATGCCCATGAATATCTACGCGGTCGGCGGCGCGATTCGCGACGAACTGTTAGGCGTGCCGGTGCAAGACCGCGATTACGTGGTGGTCGGCGCGACCCCTGAGCAGATGGTGGCGCAGGGCTATCGTCCCGTGGGCAAGGATTTTCCGGTGTTCCTGCATCCGCAGACGCATGAGGAATACGCGCTCGCCCGCACTGAGCGGAAGACGGCGGCGGGGTATCACGGCTTCCAGTTCTTCTACGCACCGGACGTCACGCTTGAAGAGGATCTCGCTCGCCGCGACCTGACGATCAATGCGATGGCGCGCGAAGTGCGCCCGGACGGTGAGTTGACTGGTCCGGTGATCGACCCGTTCAACGGCCGGAGCGATTTGCAGGCGCGCCTGTTTCGTCACGTCAGCGATGCGTTTCTTGAAGATCCCGTGCGGATTTTGCGGATTGCGCGGTTCGCGGCACGTTTCATCGATTTCACGGTGGCGCCGGAGACGATGGCGCTGATGCGCAAGATGGTGAGCCAAGGCGAGGTGGACGCGCTGGTAGCTGAACGCGTGTGGCAGGAAGTGTCACGCGGCTTGATGGAGAAGAAGCCGTCGCGGATGTTCGAGGTGTTGCGGGAATGCGGCGCGCTGGCGCGGGTTTTACCTGAGATCGATGCGTTGTTCGGCGTGCCGCAGCGGGCGGACTATCACCCGGAAGTGGATACGGGTGTGCATGTGATGATGGTGGTCGACCATGCGGCACAGCAGGGCTATGCGTTGCCGGTTCGGTTCGCGGCGCTCACGCATGACCTGGGTAAGGCGACGACGCTGCCTGATGTATTACCACGGCATATTGGGCATGAGGGGCGCAGCGTGGATCTGCTGAAGCCTTTCTGCGAGCGGTTGCGGGTGCCGAATGAATGCCGCGATCTGGCGGTGCTGGTGGCGCGGGAGCACGGGAATATTCATCGCGTGATGGAGATGGGGGCGGCCGCGTTGGTGAGGTTGCTGGAGCGTAGCGATGCTATTCGGAAACCTGCGCGGTTTGCTGAAGCGTTGCAGGCATGCGAGGCGGACGCGCGCGGGCGGCTGGGGTTTGAGATGCGGGAGTATCCGCAGGCTGAGCGGCTGCGGGTTGCGCTTGTTGCTGCGCGAGGTGTGGATGCTGGAGCGGTGGCGAAGAGGCTCGCTGACTCGCCTGGTGGGATTAAGGATGCAGTGCATCGGGAGCGCGTTCGCGCTGTTGAAGAGGTTCTTAAGTGAGGGTTGGGCCTGCTTGGCGGGTTTTGTTGTTGGTTTTGCTCTTTGGCCTTTTCTTGCTGGGTTCGTGGTCTGTTTGGCGTTGCTCTCCTTGATCTTTTGGCCTTTCCTTGAATTGTTAGTGGTCTATTAGCGTTGCCCCTGTGCGGGGCGGCACTTACTTTCTTTGCCACCGCAAAGAAAGATAAGCAAAGAAAGCGGCTTCACCCCGCCAGCTCATAAGCGGGTCCCCCGCGCAGTAGCGGTAGTGGTGCATCTGGAATCTGTCGCCTCGCACACTTCGCCCTGGTGACAAGGCAGTCATACCTCCGGCGGCGCTGCGCCGCCGAAAACCGGTTCCAAAAACCATCAGGTATGCAAAGCGTCGACCAGGTTTCCCAGGCAGACCCGTCCGCGACGCACGCAGTGCGGAGTGGGAGCTGATGAGCGCCTTGTCGCTAACGCGGAGTGCGCGAGGGCACGAATTCCAGATGCACCACTACCGTTACTGTGCGGGGGACCCGCTTAAAAATTAGCGGTGTGAGCCGCTTTCTTTTGCCTACTTTTCTTTGCGGCAGGCAAAGAAAAGTAGGTGCCGCCCCGCACAGGGGCAACGCTAATAGACCACTAACAATTCAAGGAAAGGCCAAAAGACCAACAACAGACCAGACCACAAACACAGCAAGGCAACGCCCAAAATCCAGCCCAACAACAAACCCGCCGAACAGGCAAAAACCAAACCCCTACAAAACCCTGGCAATCAACGACAAAACCATAGAAACCACAAGCGTCGACATAAACGGAAACGGATACTCCCGCCCAAACAGCCGCAAAGTAACATCACCGGGCATCCGCCCAATTCCAAACTTCCTGAGCCACGGCCAGCAGGCCGACAACACCGCCACCGCAATAAACGTAGTCAACAGCCAGCGGATCATCACCCATCCTCAAAGCAAAAAATCACAGCGTATGTGACCGGTCGCCGCCGGAAAACGCCTGCAACGTGTCGTCGAGTCCACGCGAAAACGCAATCACTTTGAACAGTTCGCCCATCTCCGCCTCGGACAACAACTTTTGCACCGCATTCGCCGCCGGCAAAAACTTCGCCGTGTCCGTTGGATCAAGCGCCGATAACGCCTCGGTAATCCCCGCATTCAACAAAAACCGCGCCTGCGAAGTGAACCCCAGCAAGTCCGCACCGGCCTCAACCCCGGCTTCGGCGATGCCGGTAAACTCCACGTGCGCTGTGATGTCCTGCAAACCGGGATAAACAAACGGATCGCCATGCGCACGGTGCCGGTAATGGCACATCAACGTGCCTTGCGCGCGCTGCTCATGGTAATACTCGTGACGCGGAAAACCATAGTCGATAAAGAACGCCGCGCCACGCGCGAGCATCGTGCAGATGGTTCGCGTGAATGCACCGGCGGCCTCGTGCGTTTCCGTAACGTAGTCTTCGCCAGCCGTGTCGATCTGGGCCAGAAACGCAACGTCCGCTGCCGCCGATACGGGACGGTCGTCGAACGCAAAAGCCTCATCCCGCCACACCACGCCACGTTCGTGCCAGCTCCCGCCGGTGAAGGCGAACAGCCGTACGGGCATCGCGTCCAACACCTCGTTGCCGATCACCACGCCTTCGAATCGCTCCGGCAACGCGTCCAGCCAGCGCACCTTCGCGGCCAGTGCGGGCGCCGCGCCCTCGATCGTCTCGCGTTGGCGCTCGCGCAATTCGCCTGACAAATCCACGATCGAGTAGCTGTCGAATTCGGCGCCCAGCGCGTCGAGCGCATTCAGCAAACCGGCGGCGAGTTTGCCCGTGCCGGCGCCGAATTCCATCACGTTGCGCGTGCCACTTGCCTGCAAGGCCTCGGCGAGCGGGCGAGCGAGCGTGGATGCGAATAGCGGCGACATTTCCGGCGCCGTCACGAAGTCGCTGCCGTCGTCGCCGCGCAGACCGAATTTGCGGGCGCCACCGCTGTAATAGCCGAGCCCCGGCGCGTAAAGCGCGCGCTCCATGTAGCGGTCGAACGGCAACCAGCCGCCTGCCGCGTCGAGCTCCGAACGGAGCTGCGCGACCAGCGCTTCGGACTGCGCAAGCGCGCTCGGGCCGGGAGCAGGTAAACTATCGGGTTGGTGAGCTTTCGGATTCATCCCCGCATTGTAAATGACCGCCTCTCTGGATACCGCCGCCGCCCGCGCGCCCGAAGCGCCGCGCATCGTGCTGATTACCGGCGCCGCCCGCCGCATCGGGCGCTCGCTCGCGCTCGGCTTTGCCGCGCGTGGCTGGGACGTGGCAGTCCACTACGGCGCGTCGCGGGAGGAGGCCGACCAGGTGGTCGCTGAAATCGTCGCTTTGGGGCGCCGGGCGGTGGCTTTGCACGCGGAATTGAGCGACGAGGCCCAGGTCGGGCAGCTTTTGCCCGCCTGTATGGCCGCGCTGGGCCGGCCCTCGTGTATTGTGAACAACGCGTCGCGCTTCGAGGAAGATACGGCGCTCAACGTCGGTTACGAGCTGCTGCTGAAGCTAACGGCAATGAATCTCGGCGCGCCGCTCGTGTTGGCGCGCATGCTGTTCGAACTCACGCCGGACACCGCGCGCACCGACGAAAGCCAGCGCGGCGTGGTCATCAATGTGCTGGACCAGAAGCTGTACAACATGAATCCGGACTACCTGTCCTACACGCTGTCAAAAGCAGCGTTGCAGACAGCGACGGTTGCGCTCGCGCAGGCGTTGGCGCCGAAAGTGCGCGTGGTCGGGCTCGCCCCCGGTCTGACAATGCAATCCGGCGACCAGACGCCGGCCGATTTTGAAGCCGCTCACCGTACTACGCCTTTGGGCCGCGCGTCGCGGCCGGAGGATATTGTCGCCGCCGCGCTGTATCTCGCCGATGCAGCGGGCGTCACCGGAACGACGCTGGTAGTCGACGGCGGGCAGCACCTTGTGCCGCTGCCGCGCGACGTAATGTTTTTGACGGGCGCCTGAATAGCGCGCATGCGGGTTGCCGGTTCTAGCCGGCGGCCAGCACGCGTGTTGCAGCGTCCCTTTGCGTGCCCCGCACGCTTTTTTCGACTGGAACGAACATGTTTGCCGCTCTTTCGCACCCCCGGCTCGCCGACTGCCGCCGGCTCTTTCTGCGCAATTACGAAGTGCACATCAACATCGGCGTGCACGATTTCGAAAAGCGCGGCGAACAGCGCGTCGTGATCAACGTCGAACTGTTCGTGCCGCTCGCGTTGTCCACGCCGGTGCAGGATAAATTGCACGAAGTCGTCGATTACGACTTCATGCGCTCCACCATCGCGCGCCGCGTCGAACAAGGTCATATTCATCTGCAGGAAACCCTCTGCGACGACCTCGTCAAGGTGCTGCTCGATCATCCGCAGGTGCGCGCCGTGTGCGTGTCGACCGAAAAGCCGGACGTTTATCCCGACTGCGACGCGGTGGGCGTCGAAGTCTTTCGTATCAAAGAGGATTGAGCCATGAACGCTCAGGAAATCCTGAACGGCACCGCGGCCCCTGAGGCGGCCGAGGCCGCGCACGCGCCCGCGGGTAAAACACCGCTTACGCGCCGCGAGCAGAAAGAAGCCTACGAGAACAACAAGCTGTTCAAGCGCCTCGCCCGCCAGGTCGGTGAGGCGATCGGCGACTTCAACATGATCGAGGACGGCGACAAGGTGATGGTCTGCCTGTCGGGCGGCAAGGACAGCTACGCGATGCTCGAAATCCTGATGCGGCTGCGCGAACGCGCGCCGATCAACTTCGACATCGTCGCGGTGAATCTCGACCAGAAACAGCCGGGGTTTCCGGAGCACGTGCTGCCGGAGTACCTGAAACAACTCGACATTCCGTTTCACATCGAGAACCAGGACACGTACAGCATCGTCAAGCGGCTGGTACCGGAGGGCAAGACCACCTGCTCGCTATGCTCGCGGCTGCGTCGCGGCATTCTGTATCGTGTGGCGGGCGAACTCGGCGCGACCAAGATCGCGCTTGGCCACCATCGTGACGACATCCTGCAAACGCTGCTGCTGAACCTGTTCTACGGCGGCAAACTCAAGGGCATGCCGCCCAAGCTGCAATCGGACGACGGCAAGAATATCGTGATCCGCCCGCTCGCCTACGTGAAGGAAACCGATCTGGAAAAGTACGCGGAGTTGCGCGAATTTCCGATCATTCCGTGCAATCTGTGCGGCAGTCAGCCGAACCTGAAACGCGCGGAAATGAAGGCGCTGATCCGCGATTGGGAGAAGCGCTTCCCGGGCCGTGTCGAAAATATGTTCAACGCCTTGTCGAACATCGTGCCGTCGCACCTGATGGATCACAAGCTGTTCCCGTTCGCCGGCCTGCGCGCAAGCGGCGAGGCGGATCCCCAAGGTGATATTGCCTTCGACGAGGAGCCGTGCTCGACCGATGCCGCCGAAGGCGCAACGTTCAACGGATCGAAACCGATCTCGATCGTTCAGTTCGACGATCTGTGATCAGGCCGTGCAGTGTCCGGAAATCAAAGGTTTCCGGCCGATTCAGCAGGGTAGCCAGGCCGCGTGAGCGGCCTTTTTCGTTATGGCCTGCATGATAGAATCGTCGGCTCCAAACTCGTCTGATTGCCGACGCCATGAACATCGTGATTTTGGCGGCAGGCACCGGTAAGCGCATGCGGTCCGCGCTTCCCAAGGTGCTCCATCCGCTGGCTGGCCGGCCACTCCTCGCTCACGTCATCGAGACGGCCCGCGCGCTCAAGCCCACGCGGCTGGTGGTGGTGGTCGGTCATGGCGCCGACGCCGTGCGTCAAGCGGTAGCGGCGCCAGATGTCCAGTTCGCCGCGCAGGAGCAGCAGCTCGGCACGGGCCACGCGGTACAGCAGGCGCTGCCCTTGCTCGATCCATCCGAACCCACGCTGGTGCTGTACGGCGACGTGCCGCTCACGCGCGCCAGCACGCTGCGGGCGCTGACCGACCATGCAGGGCAGGGCGGCTACGGCGTGCTTACCGTCACACTCGCCGACCCCAGTGGCTATGGCCGCATCGTGCGCGATCAGCACGGCAAGGTGTCGCGCATCGTCGAGCAGAAAGACGCAACGCCCGAGCAGCTCAAGATCGCCGAGATCAACACCGGCATCATCGTCGCGCCGACCGAACGCCTGGGCGGCTGGCTCGCGGCGTTGAAAAACGACAACGCGCAAGGCGAGTTTTACCTGACCGACGCGGTTGAAATGGCAATCGAGGCAGGGCTCGAAGTCGTTACCACTCAGCCTGACGACGAGTGGGAAACGCTAGGCGTGAACAGCAAGCAGCAGCTTGCCGAACTCGAACGGATTCATCAGCGCAATGTCGCCGAGGCGCTGCTGGTTGCGGGCGTGACGCTTGCCGACCCGGCGCGGCTCGACGTGCGCGGCACGCTCGAATGCGGCCGCGACGTCTCGATCGACGTGAACTGCGTGTTCGAAGGCCGCGTCATCCTCGCCGACAACGTGACGATCGGGCCGAACTGTGTAATCCGCAATGCAACGATCGGCGCCGGTACGCGCGTCGACGCGTTTACGCACATCGAAGGCGCCGAAGTCGGTGCGAACGTCGTGCTCGGCCCCTACGCCCGGCTGCGTCCGGGCGCGCAGTTGCAGGACGAATCGCACGTCGGCAACTTCGTCGAAGTGAAAAACGCGGTGCTGGGTCATGGCTCGAAGGCGAACCATCTGACGTATATCGGCGACGCGGATATCGGCGCGCGCGTGAATATCGGCGCGGGTACCATCACCTGTAACTACGACGGCGCAAACAAATTCCGCACGATCATCGAAGACGACGTGTTCGTCGGCTCCGATACGCAACTCGTGGCGCCCGTGCGGGTGAAACGCGGCGTGACGATCGCTGCGGGCACAACGGTCTGGAAAGATGTCGAAGAAGGCATGCTGGTCCTGAACGATAAGACTCAAACAAGCAAGCCGGGCTACGTACGCCCGGTCAAGAAGAAAAGCTGATGGGCGTGACGCGCGCGCGGAGCGTGCTCCCTGAAACCCAGCACTGAAAAGGAATAAGCCATGTGTGGGATTGTTGGCGCGGTTGCGCAACGTAATATCGTTCCCGTTCTGATCGAAGGGCTGCGTCGCCTCGAGTATCGCGGCTACGACTCCTGCGGCGTGGCCGTTCTCGGCGAGAGCGGGCCGCGTCGTGCCCGCAGCGTCGCGCGCGTCGCCGATCTGGACGCGCAGGTGCACGAAAGCCACCTTGAAGGTATCACGGGTATCGCGCATACGCGCTGGGCGACGCACGGTGCGCCGGTGACCGACAACGCCCACCCGATTTTCTCGAGAGATGCGCTCGCGTTGGTACACAACGGCATCATCGAAAATTACGAATCACTGCGGGAAATGCTGCGGGGCAAGGGTTACGAGTTTGTCTCGCAGACCGATACAGAGGTTATTGCCCACCTGATTCATAGCCTGTATCGCGGCGACCTGTTCGCGTCGGTGCGTGAAGCCGTCGGGCAATTGCACGGTGCGTACGCGATCGCCGTGCTGCACAAGGACCAGCCGCATACGGTGGTCGGCGCCCGGCAAGGCTCGCCGCTGGTGGTAGGACTCGGCAACGGTGAGAACTTCCTCGCTTCGGATGCACTGGCGCTTGCCGGCAGCACCGAACGCTTCATCTTCCTCGAGGAAGGCGACGTCTGCGAACTGTCGCTCGAGGGCGTGCGGATCGCCGATCGCGACGGCTACGAGGCGCAGCGCGAAGTGCGTCAGGTCGCGGCATATGGCGGCGCGGTCGAACTCGGCCCGTACCGTCACTTCATGCAGAAGGAAATCTTCGAGCAGCCGCGTGCGATTACCGACACGATCCCGCAAGCCGATTCGTTCGATGCGTCGCTCTTCGGCGAAGGTGCCGACCAGGTGTTCGCCGAGATCGACAACCTGCTGATTCTGGCGTGCGGCACGAGCTACTACTCGGGGCTGACCGCGAAGTACTGGCTCGAGTCGGTCGCGAAGATTCCGACCCAGGTGGAAATTGCCAGCGAGTATCGCTACCGCGAGTCGGTGCCGAATCCGAAGTCGCTGGTGGTGGTGATCTCGCAGTCGGGCGAAACGGCCGACACGCTGGCCGCGCTCAAGCATGCGCAGGCGCTGGGACATAAACATACGCTGTCGGTGTGCAATGTCGGCACGAGTGCGATGGTGCGTCAGACAGCGTTGTCGTTCCTGACCCATGCGGGTCGCGAGATCGGCGTGGCGTCCACGAAGGCATTCACGACCCAACTGGTTGCGCTGTTTGTGCTGGCCGCGACCCTTGGCAAGTTGCGTGGACAGGTGAGCGCTGAGCAGGAAACCGAGTATCTGAAACAGTTGCGCCACTTGCCGGCAGCGTTGAATAGCGTGCTGGCGCTGGAGCCGCAGATCATCGCGTGGTCGGAAGAGTTTTCGCGCAAGGAGCACGCGTTGTTCCTCGGGCGCGGCCTGCATTATCCGATCGCGCTCGAGGGCGCGCTGAAGCTCAAGGAAATTTCCTACATCCACGCGGAAGCATATCCGGCCGGTGAGTTGAAGCACGGACCGCTCGCGCTCGTGACGGAAGCGATGCCGGTGGTGACGGTGGCGCCGAATGACGCGCTGCTGGAGAAGCTGAAGTCGAATATTCAGGAAGTACGCGCACGCGGTGGTGAGCTTTATGTATTCGCGGATGCGGATACGAAGATCGTGAACGACGAGGGTCTGCATGTGATCCGGATGCCGGAGCACTACGGCTTGCTGTCGCCGATTCTGCACGTGGTGCCGCTGCAGTTGCTGGCTTATCACACGGCTTGTGCGCGTGGGACGGATGTGGATAAGCCGCGGAACCTGGCAAAATCGGTGACGGTGGAGTGAGGTTTAGTGCGGTGACTGGCGCGGCGATCCACTGAAAATCACAAGACTGCATCGCCGCGCTCGTCACCCTTCAATCTATTGCGCTTAAGGCTTGTCCTCGTCGCGCGCATGACCTGGTCGTTGCTCGGCGCTTCCACCGTTCCTCTTTCGGCGCTGAAAAAGAACGCCGAATCCAACCGCAGCAATCAGGGCCACCATCAAGGCCACCATCAGGCCCGCGCTCATGCCAGACGTGCCATGCGATTCACTCGCGCCCGAAGGAGCCGAGGCGACCGTTGGCGAAGAAGCCTGAGTCTCCACGGGTTTCGGAAGCGCAACGCCGGCGGCACTCCCCTGGCGTACCAGAGACGCTTCTGAGGTGGGCAAGGCTTGTGACGCGGGAAGGGTGATGGCTTCCGAAGCGGGTCCGACAGGCGCCATAGCAGTAGCCGAAGCTATAGCCGGTGCCATTGCCGCGCGGGAGCCGGTTTCGACCGACCTCGCCATCGTCTTCCACTGCGCGAATACGGTGTCGATGCAGTGGACATCGCTGCAGGCATTGCGCGTTTGCCGCCATTGGGCGAGCTGTCCGGGCGAGAGTTTGCCGCTGTTCAGGAGAGCCTGCTGCTGCGCGGAGATATCGTCGTATTCGTTGTTCAGGATGGCGTGGTCGCATATTACGCGCTCCGCCGGTTGGCGCGTGGTCGCACACTGAATATCGCTCGCCCACGCCGCGGACGAACCAAGTGCTGTCATCGTCAGCAATAAGGCCCAATATCGTCTCAGATGCACCAATCCCCCTGAAGTTTGATGGCCGTTTTTGCAATAGCCGTATTGGCTCAGTCGTGAGGTTTTACCATTCGGGAAAAATCCCGGCGTTCGCGGAGGTGGAGCACAAAATGGGCCTGAGAGGAAATCCAGCTCGGCATCTGGTTGCACAATCAGGACGTTGTCGTAAATGCCGTTCGCTGAAACTGCTCATTCCCTCACCACGTCCACCGCGGCCGCCGAAACGAACTCCGCCCGCACGCTATCACCGACTTTCAACTCATCGAGCGGAATGCTCGCCGCGGCCCTCAGCACCTGCTGATGCTTCGGCCCGCGCAGCGTCACCATCCGGCTCCTGCGGTCGATCTTCAACACCGTCGCGATAATCTGCACCCGATGTGCCGACGATGCGTATCCTGCTGAAGCCGGTATCGCCACGGTTGTTTCGATGCGTTCACGAACGCCTCGGGCCGTCACCTTGTCGATGTGAAGCAGCAGCGCCTGCTGGTATGCGATGTTCAGCTTGTCGCCAACCCGCAGTTTTCTGACATCGGCCACCTGGGGGTTCACATCGACATCCGCCAGGCGTCCATGCGAGCCTCGCAGCGTGACGCTGTTGGTGTCGGGGTGGATCGCCACGACACGGACCTGGGCGTGGACGACCTCGGCTTTTCCGAGTGCCGTTTGACTGGTGGCGTAAGCGTTGCCCTCCTGAGTGAAGCCGGATCGGCAGAAAGCGGCGATCAGCGCAGCCGCACTCCATACAACCATCGCCGATGGGCGCGCCTTGCACAGACGAGTCATTCGTTGCTCCCGAAGCGACCCGCTCTGCGACGAAGCCGGGTCACGAACCTAAGCGATCAAGCCGAAGCCAGCCATACCCTTGCGCTCACAACTCCGGACGCGCCAGGTCGCTGGTCACGATGTGCTCACCGTACACCTGCGCCGCCGCGACGGCTTCCAGTTTGGTGGCGTAGGGTCCGAGTTCCGGTGCGCCGTCGAACGGGAACAGCACGCGGCCGTCGGTGGTTCGAACCACTTTCAGCACGCCGAAAAAGCGCCGGTAACCGGCCAGTTTCGACGCTGCGGATACTTCAAAGTCGTCCTCCGACGTCGCGGGAACGCTCGGAATGAATGCGGTCTTGCTCATACCTGAAAACATCTCTTGTTCAATGGGCCGGCACTTTCTGAAAGGTCGAGGCACGCCCGGTTGTCCCGGGAAGATACTCACCGGCAGCCCCATTGTCTCAAATCCCGGCGCATCGAACCGGATGCCCGTATCAGCCGGCCGGCCACCACGTGCGTTCCGCATCCTGGATCGCAACGATCGGCGCTGCAGTTGGCATCATCCTGCGGCCTTCAGCGCCGCCTCATGCTCGGCCGCCAGCTCAACATCCCGCGCGTTCACCTTGACGAAGCTCGGCCGTGAGCAAATGCGGCTCGCATAGTCGACCACGACCGGCGTCTCAGGCACCAGCTTGAACATCATCCCCCAGTGAAGCGCGATGCCCCACAAGATGTCCGCAGCCGACATCCTGTCACCGAGCAGATACGGTGACGCCTGCAACTGACTCGTCAAAGTGCCGAGCATCGAATCGAAGTCGCCATACGGCGACGTGGCAAGCGGCGCCGGCTCGCGCTTCATCGCCTTGTCGACCAGTGCCGGTTCGTAGCATGCGGCGTAGTAGACCAGCCAACGCAGATACGGGCCGCGCGACGGATCGTCGAGCGCCGGTGCGAGGCCCGCTTCGGGAAACAGATCCGCCAGATAGATGAAGATGGCGACCTGTTCGGTTATCAGCGCATCACCGTGAAGGATGGCCGGCACTTTGCCCAGCGGATTGATCGCGAGATACGGCGCCTTGCGTTGCTCGCCGGCCTTCATATTCAACACCTTCAGCTGATACGGGACGCCGATTTCTTCGAGTAGCGTGAGCGCGCTGACGGAGCGGCATTGCGGTGAATGAAACAGCGTGATCGTGCGGTCGGTGGTCATGGTGGGAGCCTTTCTGGGTGAGTGTCTCGTAGAAAAAACAGCGTCCGTTTGACGTTGGCTGGATGGCTCCATGCTAGACGCCCATACCTGTCAGTTTGTGTCAGGTATGACTACACTTGCGGGTATGAGAGCCAGCCGCCTCCTTTCCATCCTGATGACCTTGCAGGCGCGCGGACGCGTGACCGCGCAGTCGCTCGCCGACGAATGCGCGGTCTCGTTGCGCACGATCTATCGCGACATCGACGCCTTGAGCGCCGCGGGCGTCCCTGTCCACAGTGAGCGCGGTGCGGAAGGCGGCTACCGTCTGCTCGACGGATATCGCACGCGTTTGAACGGCATGTCGTCGCAGGAAGCCGAGGCGTTGTTCCTCGCGGGCTTGCCCGGCCCGGTGCAGGCGCTCGGTCTCGGCGCGGTGATGGCCGGCGCGCAAACCAAGTTGCTGGCCGCGCTGCCGGCCGAATTGCGCTCGACTGCCGAGCGCATGCGCTCGCGTTTTCACCTCGACGCCCCGGGTTGGTTCGCCGATGCGGACCAGCCCGCGAACCTGCCGCTGATTGCCAACGCGGTGTGGGAGCAGCATCCGCTGCAGATTCGTTACCAGAGCTGGAAGGCCGAAAAATTTCGCCGGATCGAACCGCTCGGCATCGTGCTGAAAAGCGGGGCGTGGTACGTGGTTGGGCGGGTCGGCACGGACAAGCGCATCTATCGTATTTCGCGCATTCTTGAATTGAGCATGCTGGATGAGACTTTCGAGCGGCCGGCCACCTTCGATCTGGCCACCTACTGGCAAGACAGCACTCAGCGTCTATCCGAAGAGATGCATTCGAGCGAGGCAACTTTGCGCCTGTCGCCGTGGGGCATGAAGATGCTCGACGCCTTTGTCTCGCCGTTCGCCCGTTCAGGCGCGAAAATCGGCGAGCCGGACGCGGTCGACGGCTGGTGTCTGGTCACATTGCCAGTTGGCTCCATCAGACAGGCCTGTGCGGAACTGCTGCGCTTCGGCACCGAGGCTGAGGTGCTGGCGCCGCCCGAATTGCGCGCTCATTTCGCCGAAGTGGCGGCTGCTTTGCACCGCCGCTACATGCAATGAGGGTGAGTGGTCACCATTAGCGTGGCCACCGATATATGCGGCGTTGAATGGCCGGCATATCGCGAGGATGCGGCGCGATTCACGTCTTCGTCACACACGCTACCTAGAGTGTGCCCGCGAATAAAACTCTAATCCCCAGGGGCAAAACATGTCACAGCGCAGCGGGTTGCGTGCTTTCTTCATGGTCGTTTGTGCGGCCTTAGTCGGTATTATCGTCGCGGCGTGCGGCTCGTCGTCCTCGTCGATTGCGCCGACCGGGCAGCAGCAGATCCGCCATGTCTTCGTCATCACGCTCGAAAACGAAAACTACGCGACCACGTTCGGCGCCAATAGCAAGGCGCCGTATCTGTCGCAGACGCTGGCTTCGCAAGGCGCGTTGGTGCAGCAGTACTACGGCACCGGGCACGTGAGCCTCGACAACTACATCTCGATGATCAGCGGTCAGGCGCCGACGCCGGAAACCGACAACGACTGCATCACCTATCAGGACTACAAGCTCACCGGCATGACACAGGACGGTCAGGCGATCGGCTCGGGCTGCGTGTACCCAGCCAGCATCAAGACGTTGCCGGACCAGTTGACGGCTGCCGGCTACACCTGGAAGGGCTACGAGGGTGATATGGGCAACGACCCGACGCGCGAAGCCGCCACCTGCGGCCACCCGACGCTCAACACGACCGACCTGACCCAGTCGGCAGAAGCGCCGAGCGCGGCCGTGCCGTTGGGCGATCAGTACGCGACGCGTCACAACCCGTTCATGTACTTCCATTCGATCATCGACTCACCCGGCTGCGGCCAGAACGTCGTGAACCTGAACAGGCTCACCACCGACCTGCAGTCGATCTCGACCACCGCCAACTTCAACCTGATCACGCCGAACCTGTGCGACGACGGTCACGATTCGCCGTGCGTGAACGGCCAGCCGGGTGGCCTGACGAGCGCGAACACGTTCCTGCAGAAGTGGGTGCCGATTATTACCGCCTCGCCGGCATTCCAGAAGGACGGCCTGCTGATCATCAATTTCGACGAAAGCAGTTACGCAACCGTCACGCAGTCGGCATCCGGCGAGGATCTGATCTTCGCCGGCTCGACCTGCTGCAGTCAGCAACCGGGTCCGAATCTGCCGGCGTTCCCGCAGACTTCGTCGCTGACGTACAAAGGCTTGACGATCAACCTGACCAAGCAGAGCTTCGGCGGCGACCAGACCGGCGCGGTGATGATTTCGAAGTTCATCAAGCCGGGGACGGTGTCGACGGTGCAGTACAACCACTACTCGATGCTCAAGAGCATTGAAGACATCTTCCAGCTGGGTTATCTGGGCTACGCGGGGCAGGCCGGTCTGGTCGGGTTCGGCAACGACATCTTCACGAACCTGTAAGCAATCAGATGAGGTTTTTTGCAACACGATTCACCGGGCGCACGGCCACCCGATGTGCGGCGCTCGCAGCGCTGCTTGGCGCCGCATGGCTGCCGTTCGCGGCAGTGGCGGCACCGGTGCCGACGGTGGCCGGCGCGCAACCCGTCTACAGCGACGCCGCGGCGCTCGGCAAGCTGATGTTCTTCGATGCGTCGTTGTCGGCCTCGGGCAAGATGTCGTGCGCGAGCTGCCACAGCCCGTCGCACGCGTACGGGCCGCCTAACGGGCTGGCCGCGCAGTTCGGCGGCCCCGACATGCACCGGCAAGGCACGCGCGCCGTGCCGAGCTTGCGCTACGTGCTGAACCGCACGCCGATGTGGAGTCATGCGCAGGCGGCCAGCCTGTCCGAGCGGCTGAGCGAGACGGACAACGCGCCGGTTGGCGGCTTCGGCTGGGACGGGCGCTTTAACCAGTTGCACGATCAGGCGAGCTTCCCGCTGTTCAATCCCGACGAGATGGCCAACCGGGACCCGGCAGCCGTCCTCGCGAAACTGGAGCGGGCGCCGTATGCCGCCCGTTTCAGGGAAGTGTTTGGCCAGAACATTTTCGCGGACCGCACCAAAGCGTTCGCCCAGGCGATGGCCGCGATCGAGCGTTTCGAACTCGAAGACCCAAGCTTCCACCCCTATACCAGCAAGTTCGATTACTACCTCGATGGAAAAGTGCAACTAACGGCACGGGAGTTAAGAGGCAAAAAATTGTTCGACAATCCGACGGGCGGCAATTGCGCCTCCTGCCACATCGACCAGGTGGGTGTCGACGGCTCGCATCCGCTTTTCACCGACTTCAACTTCCAAGCGCTCGGTGTGCCGCGCAATCCGGAGTTGCGTGCGAACGCCGACCCGAAGTACTTCGATATGGGGTTGTGTGGGCCGTTGCGCACGGATCAGTCGGGCGACAAAAGCAACTGCGGACTCTTCAAGTCGGTGTCGCTGCGTAATACGGCCACTCGTCGGGTGTTCTTCCACAACGGCCGCTTTCATACGCTGAAGGACGCACTGCGCTTTTACGTGCAGCGCGACACCAATCCGGCGAAGTGGTATCCGAAAGACGCGCACGGCAAGGTCGATAAATTCAACGACCTGCCGGTTGCGCTGCGGGTGAATGTCGATACGACCGATGAACCGCTCACGCGTAAAGCGGGCGAGCGTCCCGTGTGGTCGGAGCAGGATATCGACGACGTCGCCGCGTTCCTCGCGACGCTGAACGACGATTACGTACTGAAACCGAAGCAGCCGAAATAACAACCGCGGGCAACGACAGGCACATCAGCCAGCGGCTTTTCATCAGACGATTTTCGCCGGTTTGGTGCCTATTTTTCAGGCAGGGATATAATGCGCGGATCCCTTTTCTTTCCGTCCCCGTTATGAGCCGGTTACTTTGCCTGATCGTGCTTTCGCTCGGCCTGATGCAAACCGCCACAGCCGACGAAACCAATGACCGCATGTCCGCGTATTTGACGCAGAAATTCGGACTGGCAAAGGAAAAGGCTCAAAAGATTTCCGACGCGGTACAGTCCGCTGCATCGAAATATTCACTGCCGCCGGCGCTGCTGCTGGCGATCATCTCGATCGAATCGCGCTTCAAGGAAAAGGCCAAGGGTCCCAATGGCGCGACCGGGCTGATGCAGGTGGTGCCGGGCGCCCATCGCGGGATGCTGAGAAACGTCAAGGACCTCACCGAGCCGACCACTAACATCGACATGGGTTCGGCAATCCTCTACGGCTACATGCGCTCGGCAAACGGCGACATGAACGCGGCGCTCAAGAGCTACGGGGGATCGCAGGCGTACGCAAGGAAAGTGAACTTGCGCGTGGAAGATTTCGCCGGCGTCGCAGCGCCTCAGGAGGTCGCATCGCATCTGAGCGCACAAACGGGCATGTGCGAGGCCGATCGTTGTCCGGCACCGGAAAACTGGGCCGACGCTTTCACGATACCGGCCGGCAACACAACGACTGCTACGAATGCCACGAACGCCGCCGGAGTGAACGGCACGCCGACGCTGCAAAGCACATCGCCTGCCACGCCGCACTGAGCAGTCGCTCTCCCTGATTTTCCTCTTTGTCGTGCGTCCGCACTGAAGCTGCGGATCGAACTGTCACGCCATGCCCGGCGGCGCGGGGGCAAGCGCTGCGCGCTTTTTACGCACGCCTGGCAACCGCTCTACAATGCATTTCCATCTGAGCTCACGCTGCGCCTTTTTCGATCGACCATGTTCACCTTGTTTTCCAGAACCACCGCCGTTTCGCTTGCCGGCCTGCTGACACTTGTCGCTTGCAGCAGCGCACCTCAGCCAAAATTCCAGCAGGAATTGTTCGAAACGGGCGCAAGCCCTTACGCCCGAAACTTCAACTCGAGCACTACGGATACGTGCGAGGCTGCGCGCCGCGCGCTGTTGAGCCAGGGCTATCTGACGACGATGACGCGCACCGATACCGTCGACGGAACGAAAAACTTCCAGCCGACGGGCGATACCCACATCGTTGTCGAATTTCACGTGGTGTGCACGCCGGGAGAAGAGGCGAGCGATACGAGCATCGTCTACGTCAACGCGGTGCAAAACGGTTTTGCGCTGAAGAAAAGCGATACATCGGCGAGCGTCGGGCTGAGCGTGCTGGGTTCGCTGTCGTTGCCGATCCGCTCGAACAACGACGCGATGGTCAAGATTTCGAGCGAGACGATTCCGTCGGGCAAGTTCTACGATCGCTTCTTTGGCCTCGTCGATCACTATTTGCAGACGGTGGTGCGCACGCAGCCGGTTGTGAGCAACCGTATCGAGACGCGCATTTTGCCGGTGCCGGTTCCGATTCAGATCGAAGCGCCGGCTCCGGCACTTCTTCCTGAGATGCCCGATGCAATCGACAAAGCTGCTGCCGCGATGGTGCAACCGGCAAGCGGAGCGAGCGTGGCGCCGTGAACCATGGCCGTCGAACCTTGCCAGGTTCAGACTGATCAAGGGCTGATCAGCCTTTGATCTCATCACGTGGCGGTACTTATCCTATGTCTTTTACTTCACACGTATACATATGTAGTAATAGTTAACAAGGGTTAACCCCTTCTGTGGATAACTCTCCAATTCCCTGTCACATCAGAGTCATGCAGAAACCATAACCCTGCGGAACACGTCTGTAGAAAAACTACAAAGTCGGGATAACTTTGACGCAGCTTGCCTCGCACCGCGTCTTATCAAGATTTCGCGCACAGGCTGTCCGACGCGATATCCCGAAGTTATTCATAGGCAATTGTGGATAACTCGCGTATCCGGGCATGCTTTGCTGGGTGGCGAATCGGCTTTTTTCGTCAATGCCATTCGCTCGCCACCGTACAGACCGGGCCTAGCGAGGCGCGCACATTGAGGCTGGAAGGTACAAAGATTGCGTGTATGTTTTTGCAAGCGCAACTGTTGCTATTTAGTCAAAACCATTTCGGCAACGCCTTATCCAGGCATAGAGTTAAAGTGTTTTCTGAAGTTATTGGTGCAGTGCGGGGGTGTGCGATGAAACGTAGAACAGCACGACAGCTAGTCCGTCTTCTTTCGGATATCAGACATGCCAGCCACTGCACGACGCTGCGGGCGGCGGCTACTAACCGGGCCATATCCCTCGCATCCTCCGAGCATGACGAGGACAGTACCGATAGCGACGAAAGCAACGACGCCGCACACGAGGCGAATCACGACAAACCGGTCCGGAGCGGATCATGAGAGCGGCAAGCGAACAATCGCTGCGTTTTCTGGTCGAGAAATGGCTGGCGCCTGAACCATCTGCTCCGGTTCGCGTTACCGAGTTCAGCCGCACCCGTCTTGGCGGCAGGCGTTATGTACGCGTGGAAACCTCTCCCGAGGCCGGATCGCGCGGTCTATTTTTCTTTCGTCACGACGACGGCTGCTGGTGTGTGTTTCCGCCCACTGCCGATACGCCCAAGCTTTTCACGCAGCCACTTGCTGCTTGATGACGGGCTAAACCCTCACGAAGCATGAGGCAAGCGATTACGCTCGCCCGCAGGGCGCCGGGCGGGCATCAGTTGGCACACGATCAAACCGGTGAGCATGAGTGCGCATCCGAACAGCGCACGCGCCGACAGTGTTTCGCCGAGCACGAGCCAGCCGGCGAACGCGGCAAAAACGCCTTCCATACTGAAAATCACCGCGGCATGCGAGGGCGCCGCGTGTTTTTGCGCGACCACCTGAATCGTATAGGCGACGCCTACCGATAGCGCACCGCCGTACAGAATCGTCGGCGCGGCGCGCTCGAGCACCACAAGACTGAGAGGCTCGATCGCGAGGCCGATGGCCAGACACACGACCCCGCAAGTCACGAACTGCACGAGCGCCAATATGAGCGTGTCGTGCCGCAGCGCGAAGCGGCCGACCAGCATCATCTGCACGGAAATCACCAGGGCGCCGGCAAGCTGATACCAGTCGCCATACAGGATCGAGAAGTGCTCGTTGACACTCAGAAAGTACATGCCGATCGCGGCTAGCGTCGCACCGAGCCACGTGCCGAATCCCGTTCGATGACGAAACAGCACGCCAAGCAGCGGCACGATCACCACATACAACGAACTGATAAAACCGGCGTTGGCGACCTTCGTGTATTGCAAGCCGATCTGCTGCAACGAAATCGACGCGGACAGCACGACACCGAGCAACACACCCGCACCGAGCAGTTCGCGTGCGCCGCCGGGTTCGCGTTTCGACAATTCCGCCAGCGCGGAGCGCCGCACGCAAACGATCAGGACTAGCACGACCAGCGCGCCGAGCAGGAAACGCAGCCCGGTAAACAGAAACGGTCCGATCGTATCGAGGCTCAGACGTTGCGCGACGAACGCGGAGCCCCAGATCATGGCCGCGATCAGCATCAACAGATTGGCGCGCAGGTGTTGGCGTGTGTCGGGTTTCAAAGGTTGTTTTTCGAATCGGGTTGTCTTAACGCGGGGGAGGGGGGGCGCTTTCGGCTTAACCGTGATGCACGGCGTCTTGCGGCACGGACCCCTTTACCGGCACCGGCAATGGTAACGCGGGCAAGGTGACTACAAAACGCGCGCCACCCGAAGCCGCTTCTTCGAGCCGCACGTCGCCGCCATGAACCAGCGCGACGCGCCGCACGATCGCGAGGCCAAGGCCAAAGCCGCCGGTGTGCCGGTCACGGCTGGAGTCGAGCCGGTGAAACGGTTCGAATATGCGGTTGCGCTCGGCAAGCGGAATACCAGGACCGTCGTCCTCGACGATCAACACCAGTGCGCCTGCCGCACCGGCGGCCGCGCTCAGCGAAATCGCCTGCCGCGCGTAGCGGGTACTGTTGCGCAACAGATTCAGCAACGCGCGCGCGACCAGTTTGGGGTCGCAGACATGATACGTGGGCGTACGGGCAACCGGCATACGAGAAACCGGAGCGCGGCCGGCAGTCGTGACGGCGGCGCCCGTACCCGCAGGGGACAGGGCCGCCATGCTGACCGAAAGCGTCAGCGAGCGATCGGCGACGTCGTTGGCCATGCTCGCGGCCACGCTGTCTAGCAACTCATTCACCGACACCTGCATCAGCAGCCGATGCCCGTCGCCTTGTTCCAGGCGGCTCAAAGTCAGCAGTTCGGTGACGAGTTCGTCGAGTTCGCGCACGTCTTTGCGCAGTGCCATTTGCCTTTCGCGCTGACGCTCGGGCGACTCCGGGGACTGCAACAGCGCAAGGCCGAATTCGAGCCGCGCTAGCGGCGTCTTCAGTTCGTGTGAAATGCCGTGCATCATTTCACGTTGATGCAGGATCGACGCTTCGATCTGCCGAGCCATTTCGTTGAACTGTTGCGACAAGTCGTAGATGTTCGATTTCTTCGACAACTGCGCGCGGGTCGACAGATCGCCGGCGCCGAACGCGCGCGCCGCGGCTTCCAGCTTGCGCAACTCGCGCCAGTGATAGAGCACCCACACGACCACTGAAAGCAGCGTGGCGAGCGCGACCAGCGCATACGCGAATGCCTGAATCTCGACGGTGGTGGCCTCGTAGCGGCGCGAATTGACGACGGTGCCATCCGACAGCGGCAGGTAGTAACTCGTGGCGTCGTCGTTCAACACCAGCTTGCCATCGAGCAACTCGCGCCATTGACGCTCGCTGACCAGCGGTTTGACCTCGTCGGTCGTCATCAGCTTGAAGTCCTGGGCGCCGTGTTTTTTCAGTTCCTCGAGCGCCGCAGCGCGTTCCGGGCCCGCGTGTCGTTGCAGGTAATCGTCGAGTACGAATGCGTACGTACGGTCCGTGTCGCGCTCGGTTTGTGTGACTCGCTCATGGAACAGTTGCGAGAATGAGATGTTGATGAACGCAATGGTGAGACCGCCACCGATCAGAACGATCAGATACAGCCGGATCAGGGAGCGGAGCATTCATTCCTCCCATGCCGAAGGACTAAACAGATAACCGCGGCCCCAGATCGTCTTGATTTTGTGCGGCTCGGGCGACGCATCTTCGAAACGCCGGCGCAGCCGTGAGATCCCGGCGTCGACGGTGCGATCGAGGCCGTCGAATTCGATGCCGCGCAACTGCCTGAGAATGTCGTCGCGGCTTAGTACGGTGCCGGCTGCGCGCGCAAGGATCAGCAGCAGGTTGTACTCGGCGGTCTTCAGCTCGACCGGCTGGCCGCGCCAACTCACGGCGCGATCGGGCGGCGAGATCACCAGTTCGCCGAAGCTCAGCGTGCCGTCCTGCGTGGACGGCTCCGCACTTTCGGCCGGCTGCGCGCGGCGCAACAACGCGCGGGCGCGGGCGACCAGCACACGCGGCTCGATCGGCTTGATGACGTAGTCGTCGGCACCGGTTTCCAGCCCGGCGATCTGATCGAATACGTCGACGCGTGCCGTCAGGATCAGCACGGGCACGCGCGAAAAACTGCGGATTCGCCGGCAGACCTCCATGCCGTCCATGTTCGGCAGCATCAGATCGAGAATCACCAGTGCCGGGTTGTGCTCGCGCACGGCGGCCACGGCGGTGTCGCCGCGTCGCACGATTGTCACATTGAATTCGTAGCTGTTCAGATATTCCCCGATCAGCTGCGCGAGGCGATCGTCGTCCTCGATCAGCAGCACGCTGGTCTTAAGAGGGGCGTCGTTCATATGGGTCTCCACTATCAGGCGCCGATTCTATCCGCGTGTGCCGCGAGGGGATACGTCGCGAACATTCGCGAACACTTGAACACAATTGCGCACACATTCTCCCAACTTCAGGACAGACGTGGCACGGCGGGGTCCCTAGACTGCGGCTTCCGTTCCAAATAAAAAGTCCTGATCGTGCGCAAACGCCTCTCTTATCTGTGTATTCCGCTGTTTGGCCTGACCTGCTCGTCGATGGCTTACGCCGAGAATTTCTATATGTTTTCGCTGGCCGGCGGTGTGGCGCCGCGCTATCAGGGTAGCCGCGACTACCGCCCGTTTGTTGCGCCGTTGATCGCCGCGGAGTTCAGCAACGGCATCTTTTTGAGCCCGACGGACGGCCTCGGTTACAAGCACACCTTCGCCAACGGGCTGTTTGCATCCGCGGCGCTCAGCTATGACTTCGGCCGCACCGACAGCAATCGTGCCGATTTGCCGGGCTCCGACTACCTGAAGGGCATGGGCAAGATTCCGGGCTCGGTGATGGTGTCCGTACAGCTCGGCGCGCATCTGTTTGGTCCGTCGACCGTCAGCATCACGCTGGATCAACCGGTCACGCACACGAGCCGCGGTACGAGCGGGCACATCGATCTGACGGTGCCGGTGCTGCAAACCGTCGACAACGAAATCAGCATCACGGGCAGCGTGCATGCCGGTAGCGGCCGCTATACGCAGACCTTTTTCGGCGTGACCGATGCGCAGGCGAGCACGAGCCGCTTTCAGCCCTATGCAGTGAAGGGCGGGTTCGACAGCGCGAAGGTGTCGGCGGCCTGGACCTACAGTTTTTCGCCGCGTTGGTCGGTGCATACCGAAGGCGGCGTGACGCGCCTGCTCGGTGCGTCGGCGAACAGCCCGATTGTGCAGTCGAAGAACAACTACTTCGCGATCACGGCGCTGACGTATCGCTATTGATGCGCGTGTTGACGCGGCTGTTGGTCGGTTGTGCGGATCAACACTCTCGACGATCTGACTTCCTTGCAAGGAGCTCGCGATGTTTGCATGGCAAACCCCTCTGTCCAACGCGTGGCAGGACAGCATGATTTCGTCGGCGCGCGCGCAGGCGATTGGCGTCGACAGCGTGCTGCTGACCGGTGCGACTGGTTTTATCGGCGGCAATCTGCTGGTGACCCTGGTTAATGCCGGGCTGGTCGAACGCATGGTGTGTCTGGTGCGCGGCGCCAGCGTGGCCGATGCGCTCGCGCGGCTGCGCGCTGCGGCCGTGCGTTGCGGGCTGCCGCACGCTCGTGCCCAGCGAATCACGGAAGCCAACGTGATGGTGGGCGAGCTCGGCAGCGAGTTTTCGGAAATCGATCTGGCGCGGCTCGCCAGAGCATCGCACGTGATCAATTGCGCGGCGCTTGCATCGTTTTCGACACATCCTCAAGTGCTCGATACGAATGTGCACGATACTTTGCGTTTCGTGTCGCGTTTTGTCGGCAGCAAAAAGCTGCGGCGTTTTCTGCACGTGAGCACGGCGATGGCGTGCGGCACGCAATGTGGCGCGAATGTGCAGGAATCTTCGTTCGGCTATGGTGAAACCCGCCACCTCGTGCCGTACACGCAAAGCAAACGCGAAGTCGAACGCCTGCTGCGCAGCACGTATCCGAATCTGCCGCTGGTCGTGGTGCGGCCGTCGATCGTAGTCGGTCATACGGTGCTCGGCACACTTCCTTCGGCCAGCATTTTCTGGGTGTTTCGCGTGGTGCACACCGCGCGGCGCTTCACGGCACGGGCAATGAACCGCATCGACGTGGTGTCCGCCGACGATTGCGCGCGCGCGCTCGCGCTGCTGGCGATGAAGCCGTCGCTAGCGTTCGATACGTATCACGTGTCGGCGGGTTCAGAAGCGCCGACCATCGGTCAGATCATCAGCGCCATGGACGAAGCCACCGGCGTCTCCGGGCGCCGCTATTCGATGTGCCGCGTGGGCGACTTCGGCAGGATCGCGCGCGAGGTAGTGGGCCGTGACCGTTGCGGCAGCGGCCGTCTGCTGGAACACGCGCTGCGTCTGTACGCCGGTTTCGCGGAGCTGGACTACACGTTCGACAACCGCCGCCTGCGCGACGAGATCGGCTTTGAGCCGCTGCCGTTCACGGACTACGTGAGCGAATGTGTGCGGACCTCGCGCGGAGTGGGGATTGCCGAGCAGATGCGCTGGGATTTCAAATAGGCCCTCACCAGGTCATTACCGGCGATACAGTGAGCGACTCGCGCGATATTCGCGCAACGCCCGGGTGACTCAGGACACCATCGACTTACCATCGACTCATCCGGGCGACGGATTTTCAGGCAGACACAATGGACGAGAAAGACTGGATCGCCGGCGCCGCCAAGGCGCTGGCGATCATCGAAGCATTCGACGAAGAGCACGCACGTATGACGCCGACCATGGTGGCCACGCGCGCCGGGCTTTCGCGCACCGCGGCGCGCCGCTATCTGCTGACGCTGCGCGAACTTGGCTACGTAGACACCGACGGCAAGCTGTTCTGGCTCGCGCCGCGGGTATTGCGGCTCGGTCAGTCGTATCTGGATTCGGCGCGCTTGCCGCGCACCGTGCAGCCATTTCTCCAGCGCATCACCGCAACCTTGCAGGAGACGGCGCTGGTCGCGATTCTCGACGAACACGACGTGGTGTACGTCGCGCGCAATGGCGTGAACCGGGCGATGGCGGTCGGCTTCGTGCTGGGCTCGCGGGCGAGCGCGCCGCTGTCGTCCGCGGGTTTGGTCCTGCTGGCGTTCCAGGCGCCGGAAAGCATCGAGCAGTGGCTGGCGTCCTATCCGATCAAGGTATTCACGCCGCATACGTATTCGACCGTCGAACGCTTGCGCGAAGTGCTGGGCGAAATTCGCCGCGACGGTTATGTCGTCACCGATCAGCAACTGGAACTGGGTATGCGTGGCGTCGCGGTACCGTTGCGGGACCGGCACGGCTCGGTTGTGGCGGCGATTAGCGTGAGTATGCCGATCGGCCAGGAGTCAGCGAACGCCGCGTTGCATCGGGTGCTGCCGACCCTCCAGGAAACCGCGAGTCTGCTTAGAAACCTGATCTGAATGCAGCACTAGGTAATCTCCCTGATATGGTCTGCTTAATGAGTGAAAGCATATCGAAAGCAAGCTGTCTCCCGGAAAATACATATCGACTTTTGCGCATGACAAACCGCATACACTGCGTAATACTCTCCCGCGGGGAGCGGGAAGGGGCCTCGAGCGCCGTCTGCTTCACCGTTAAGCTATTTCATTCAATTTGACTCAGTCGTCCAGGTTTGGGGAACAACACATGAAAAAATTCATCGTCTCGCTCGCAGCCGCATCGATCGCGCTGGTCTCCGTTCAAGCTTTCGCACAGGCATCGGACGCAGCAGCGCCGGCTGCTGCAGCTAGCACGCCGAAGAAGCACCACATCAAGAAGCTGAAGACGCACGGTAAGCGCGCTGCGGTTTCGTCGGCCGCTTCGGCAGCTGGCACGAACGACAAGGGCGCGGCAAACTAAGCATTTCGCTTGGTTTTGTCGGGCGAACCCTGCCGGTTTGCCTGCGCCTGCCGCTAGCCGGCTGGTGCAGCGCGGCGCCGGTCGAATACCGCCAGCAAAAAGGCCAGAGCTTCTGCTCTGGCCTTTTTGTCTTGAACGGCGGGTATTGGCCGCAGTTCAGTCCGCAAGGCCGCGCTTGATAACCTCGTTGAGCAGGCCGGTCATGCCTTCCGGATGGGTGGCGGCGCGCTCTTTCAGCTCCGTGACGAGGTCGCCATTCAGCTTGCAGGCGAACGCGACGAGCCCCTGGGCCTGGTCGAGCTTGCGCTGTTCACGGCGATCCAGCTTTGGCTCGGCGGCAGCGGCTTTGCCGAAGCGCTCGGCGGTCGACAGTTTCATTGCGTTGTTCAGCTTGAGTGCCTTGTTCTTCTCAAGGTCGGTTTTTTTCATCGCCATACGGAAGGCCTCTGCCAGATAAGTAATCCCGCATTGTACGCATCGCGCCGCGCGTGGAGCTGACGGCGGCGATTGCGCGGGTAAGCGGCGCTCGAGCGCGGCTCGGACGGCGAGGAATTTGAGGCGTTGCGCGTTGTTCAGGCGGGCGGTTCGGGCGCGCCCGCCACGCTGTCCATCAGAGCGCGCATGCGTTGCCAGTGCGTGCCTTCCCAGAACACCCGCCGGCACACGTCGCAGGTGACGAACTGGTTGTGCCGTTCGAGCACGCCGTCGGGCGCGCGGTCGCCGACCTCATCTTTGGCGATACGCCGCAGCGGCGCATTGCACATCAGACACAAACGGAACGGTTGCGCGCTGCCGGCCAGATCCAGCCTTTCAAACACTTCGCGTAATTGTTCGCGCGGCCGCAGCGTGCGGACGTAGCAGCCATGCGTGATGGCGCGGCGTTTCAATAGCTCGCGGTCGCGTGTGAGAACGATGCGTTGCTGGGCGGCAGCGAGCGCTTCGATATCGGCGTCGGGATAGTGGTTGTCGTAGAGCGTATCGAAGCCGGCTAGCCGCAGCAGCGGGGCGAGACCGCCTAGATGCGCATCGGCAATGAAGCGCACCACGCGCAGCGGATGCTCGCGCACGCGCAATAGCGGCTGGATGTCCAGCGATTCAAACTTCGGATAAACGGAGATGCGATCGCCGTCGGATAGCGGATGATTGAAACCAACCGACTCACCGTTCACCAGAATCAGTTCGACCTCGGTGTGCGGCACCCCGAGCACTTCGATCATATGTTTAGCGGTGGCGCCGTGCGCGCAGGCGCAACTGAACGCGCGCCGGCGCAGGGGCCGGGCGAGAAAATCGTTCAGCTCCTCATAGAAGCGGAATGTCGCGGTGACCATCGCGTCAGTATCGCACTGTGTTCATTTGCGCGCTGTCCTGCACGTGTCGCGCGGGTGTGCTTTACTGCCAGTTCTTTAGAAGACGGAGCGACAGATGGACATCGGTTTTATCGGTCTCGGCGAGATGGGCGCCGCGATGGTTGCAAACATTTTGAAAGCCGGACACCAGGTGCGCGTGTGGAACCGTTCGCCGGAACGCGCGCGGCCGCTCGCCGACGCAGGTGCGCAGATCGTCGCGACACCGGCCGAAGCGTTTGCTGGTGACGCAGTGTTCTCGATGCTGGCCGACGATACCGCGCTGCGCGAAGTCGTCACTGCGTCGCTGCTGGAACACGCGCCGCGCGGTTTGATCCACGTGAATATGGCGACGATCTCGGTGGCGCTGGCCGAGGAACTGGCGACGGCGCACGCCTCGCGCGGCGTCCATTACGTCGCTGCACCGGTGCTGGGGCGGCCCGACGTCGCAGCGGCAGGCAAGCTGACGATCGTGGCGGGCGGTCCCGCTGAGTCGATCGATCGCGTTCAACCGATTTTCGACGCCATCGGCCAGAAAACTTGGCGCATCGGTTCGTTGCCGCAACAGGCAAACGTGATGAAGCTCGCGGCGAACTTCATGTTGGGCGCGGCGGTTGAAACGCTCGGCGAGGCCGCTACGCTCGTGACGGGACACGGCCTTGCGATGCAGGATTTTCTCGATGTCATCACGAGCGGCCTGTTCCCGGGACCGGTCTATTCGGGCTACGGCAAACTGATCGCGGAGCAGCGCTACGAGCCGGCGCTGTTCAAGGCGCGCCTCGGATTGAAGGACTTGCGTCTTGCGCTGGCGGCCGCCGATGCGGTCACGACGCCGTTGCCGATCGCGAGCGTGGTGCGCGACAGCCTGATTGAAGCCGTGGCGCATGGCGACGGAGAGAAAGACTTCGCGGTGCTGGGACAGGTCGCGGCACGGCGGGCAGGGCGCTGAGCGGGCGCGGGTGCGTCAGGATGCGCACGGGCATAATGGCGCCCTGATCTTTTTCCGGATTGAGCTCAATGAGTCTGCATACCTGGTGGCTTTTCGTCGCGACTGTTTTCGTTGTTTGCGCGATTCCCGGCCCGAACATGCTGCTGGTTATGACGCACGGCGCCCGGCACGGCCTGCGCCGTTCCAGCGCAACCATGGCCGGCTGCCTGTCGGCGCTGGTGTTGATGCTGGCGGTGTCGGCGGCGGGTCTTGGTGTGTTTCTCACGGCGTGGCCGACCATGTTCAACGCACTGCGGATGATCGGTGCGGCGTACCTCGTCTATCTGGGCATCAAGGCGTGGCGTACGCCAGTTGACGAAGGCGCTGCCGGCGCGGTCGAGGAACTGTCCGCGAGGCCCGTGCGTTCGCGCTTCGCGCTATTTCGCAATGGCTTCCTGGTGGCCGGCAGTAACCCGAAAGCCATCCTGTTCGCCGCCGCGCTGCTGCCGCAATTCATCGACGCCGCGCAGCCCAAGCTGCCGCAGTTCGGCGTGCTCGTCGCGACCGTGGCGGTCATCGAGGTGAGCTGGTATCTGGTGTATGCCGGATTCGGCACGCGGATCGGCGCCACCTTGAAGAGCCGCAGCGTCGCCAGGACGTTCAATCGTCTGACGGGTGGTGTGTTCGTCGGCTTCGGCGCGATGATGGCGCTTGTGCGGCACTAGGCAAGTTATAGGCGAGTGGCGGCCTGCTACGTGGCGCTTAACGCCGCTTGCCAGGCACGGGACAATTTGTTGTACTTACGCAACGCTGAGGGTCAACCCTAATTTGCATGTTGCGACGCACCAAATCATTTGCTATAGTTCGTCTTGTCTCCTCCATGTCTCCTCTGATATGGATTCAGCCCGCCCACTTAGGCGGGCTTTTTTTTGCCCCGAATTTCCCGCGGTTTTCCAGAAAAGACAAAGCCGGCTGGCCCCTGTGCGAGGCCGCCGGCTTTGGTGCATCTGCGCCGAACTCAGAACTTATACGAGACCGCGAGGAACGAGATGATCGGGTCGGCTTTCAGTTCCGACTTTGAGACGCCCAGTTCCGTGCCGTCCGCCGCCTTGATGATGACCGACGAGGTGGTTTTCAGCGGAATGTACGTGACCGATGCCACGAGGCCCCAGTGGTCGGTGATGTTGTACGCGAGACCCGCGTTGAACACCGGCTGCCAGGACGACGACGCCTTCGCCGACACCTGCGTTTGCCCCGGCTTGCCCGCACCCGCTGCCAGCACCGAGCCGAGATTGTTCTGCGTCGCGCTCACGAAGTTCGGGCTCAGTTGAACGTCCGAGAACCAGTTATACGACACACCAATACCCACGAACGGCCTGAAATGGGCCGTCGGCTCATTGAAGTAGTACTGGAACAGCAGCGCCGGGCTCCACTGACGCACGCTCTTTACGATCGGGTTGGCCTGCGGATCGCCCAGATTCTGTTGACCGAGCGCGCCCGCCGGACCCGGCGGCTGAATGGTGCCGTGCCCATAGATCTTGAAGACCGGCGGCACACCCGCCACCGTCGTCACGGCAATATGGTCGGTAAGGTAATGGCTGAATACGAGGCCGACAGTATTCGCGGTATTGGTCGACAAGCTCGTGCCGCTGGACGTGAACGAGTTCGGCAGACGCAACGGTGTGTTGATCGGTGTCGGCGCGACGTTAGTGGTCAGCGGCGTGCTCGAATCCTGCGGCATGACGTGGAACCAGCCGAGCACGGCGACGTTGTCCCCCGCGTGTTGTGCGTGCGCACTGGCTGACAGGCAGATGGCCAGTATCGCGAAAAAGATTTTCTTCATGTTGTTCCTCCTGAGGCGCGCGTTGCGTTCTATGCGCGCGGCGAGCGACGGCGGCCGGGCTGCGCGGCCGCTGCGCTGGATATTCGGTGGACGCCGGCTGCCGCGCGTTTGCTGTGCGTGGCAGCCGGGACACGAACGCCTCGTTGCGTGTCGGCAGCGCGTGCTGCGTCCATTACTGGACGAAGGCGCCGATCGTGAAGTACGGCGAGGCCGCGTTGGTCAGATCGAGGTAGCCGAACACGCCACCCGTGAAGATCATCTTTCCGGTCGGCGTGGTGCCTGTCGAGGCACCCACTTGCGTCGTCGTCACCACACCCGGCACGGTCTGCGTGAAGTCCAGATTCAGCGCGGTCGCGAGCGATGCCTGCGAGGCGTTGAACGGATCGAGCAGCGTGGCCTCCGTGCCTTCGAGCGCGGTGGTGCGATAGTCGAACTGGCTATCCACGCCGATGTACTCGCCGTTCTGCGAGTTCACTGCAATCGCGCTTTGCGGCGCCAGGATCGAGATGCCGGATTCGTCGTCCGCATACGGGCCGAGTGAGCCGTTCACCGGTGTCGTCACCGATGAATTCGCTGCGCCGGTCCGTACCAGAATCGGCACCAGCTGATTTTTCAGCTTGCCGACGATCATGTAGCCGCGAGCTTTGGGTGTCGTGGCAAGCGTCGGTTTAGCCTGGCCGAGGAAGTTGTCGGTTTCGAAAGCCCCGCTGCCGTCGGACGACTGCGCGAAGTTCGTACCCGGTTGCTGACACTTGCCTGCGTTGACCCCGGAGTTGTCGCACTCGGTCCACGTACCGTCCGCATTGATCGTGATCTTCGTATCGACCGCGACCGGCGCGAAGTTTTGCGACGGGACCTGGTGATAGCCAAGCTGGTTGTAGGTGCCGGCCACGTTCGCGATGTTCGTTTCAATCGACGAGAAGCCGATGAACGGGTAATACGGGAACGTCGTATCGGGCACCGCGCCTACGCCGAGAATCCCGGCGAAGGAAATTTCCGCCCCCGGAATCGTGCCGCCGGCCACGCCTTCGCCGACAAAAATCCGCGCCGGACGATTCGGGTCGAGGCTCGCGCCGTTCAGGCGGAACGCGCACTGATTCAGCTTGGTGGTCGGCAGCAGGGTTTCCTGGGTCAGCGTGCCGCTTGCGGTTTGGCCGGCGCGCGTCGGCGCGACAGTGCCCGTGGTGGCCGGGATCGGCGATTCGATATAGCTGATTTGCCACGTCATCTTGGTTGTGTCCATCTGCAGCTTGACCAGTTCGCCGTCACCGCCGCCGCCCGTGAACACCGTGCCGTAGTCGAGCGACGCAGGACACAGACGCACTTCGGTCACCGGTCCGTCGCCATTGCCGCCGCCACCGCTGCACGCCCCCAGTAACGGTGCTGCAAGAGCGAGCACCGAAAGGATTCTCCATTTCATACCGCCTCCAGAATTTTCTCGTTGTGAGTGGCAGGCTCCCTGTCCCGCCACCTTTTGCTCTAGTTATGTCTCGTACTGCGAACTGCCGGTCCTTCAGTCCTTACTTGCTGATCTGCGCGCCGATGCCGAAGTAGGGGGCGTTTGGCGTATCTGAGTTCGCCGAGGTCGGCGTGAGGCCGCCGTTCTCAGCGCCCTGGATGGCGATGGCGTAGAGACCGCCGGACGCAATCGCAAAGCCGGTTTTGCCGTTGGTGTCCTGCACGCCGACGAGACCCGGACTCGGCAGCCCGTAGCCCAGACCAAAGCCGCTTTCCGCCGACGAGGTGCTCGGATTGATGAAGGTGCCGACTGCACCCTGGATCAACGTTGCGGTGTACTTGAAGTTCGAGTCCGCGCCAACGTAGCCGCCGTCGAAACCACCGGATGCAAGCGGCGTGGCCGCGGCGAGCATGGCGATGCCGGACTCGTCGTCGACCTTTGCCGTCAGCAGATTGCTCGTGTCGACAAAACCGGTGCGGACCACCAGCGGTACCGTGGCGCCGTTGACCTGACCGAGAATCATGTGGGCAACGCCGGACTTGCCGGTTGGGCCCAGAACCGGGAGCTTGAACTGCGCGACGATCTGCGGGGCCTTCTGACTATCAAAATACCCATTGCTGTTCAGCGTCAACGGGTCGCCGGTGGTCAGGCAGCCGCCGGCGTTTGGCGAATAATTCGGATTCGCGGCGTTGCTGCTCGTACAGGTGCCGCTGGCGTCGAACGTTTCGACCGTGTTGGTCGCGACCGTCGCGTAGTTGCCCGACGGTGTCAGGTGGTAAAGCAGGCCGTTGTACGTGCCTGGCAGCTTGGTGATATCGGTCGTCGTGCTCGCGAAACCAAGAAACGGATAGAAGTCAAAATGCCGATTCGGCACCGCGCCGACGTTCGAGCCGAGCAGGCCGAGGTTCAGGCCACTGAACTGCACCGTCGCACCCGGGATGCCGCCACCAGCCACGCCCTGTCCGACGAGGATCATCGGGGGATTCGGGTTATTGACGAAATCGGGTGTCGTGTAAGGCTGACCGTCACCGGCGGCGGTGCCGGTCCCTGCGCCGAGAATGAAGGCGCAGCGTATTTGTTCGGCGGTCGGCAGCGCGCCGGTCGGCGGGTGGATCACGGCGCCCGTGATCTGTGTGCCCGCGCGCGTCGGCGTGACTTGACCCGTGCGCAACGGAATCGGCGATTCGAGCCACTTCAGCGTGTACGTCATCGCCGTCGCGTTGATGTTCAGTTGCACCACTTCGCCACTGCCGGCGCCGCCGAGAAAGGTGGTCTTCCCAATGTCCGCGGTAGCGGGGCACAGCGGGGCCGCGGCGGCGCCGGTGGACGGTGGGCCCTGCACGCCGCAACTCGAGCCCGAGCATTGCGGGGCATTGATCGTGCCGGGATCGCTGGCCTTGCCGCCGCCGCAAGCAATAAGCAATGGCGTCGTAGCGATGGCCATCGCCAGGCCTCGAATAATGGCGTACGACATGCTGCTGTCTCCCTTCATGTAATTGTGCGAACTAATTTCGCTGCGCGTTTAATGCCTGTCAATTGAATGAGCCGTCTAAAAAGATCGATTCAAACAGGACATTTTTTGTCGGACGCACACTACGCGGGACTTCGCAGCCCTTTTAAACAAAAAAGGAATTTTCGCTTCCACAGTCGTACCGTTGCTTCGCTGCACGCCCTTGCCAGGCAAGCGTTACAGCAAAATGGCTCTATCTTCTTCGAACGACCGTTCGAGAAAAAATCCGGAGTTTCCCTATGCGGAAAACTATGCAGGACGGGTCGATTTTGGGAATGAATTACCGTCGGTTGGTAAGCATTCCGATTTTTCTTTTTAAAGTAATGCGGGCTACTACTGATTAACGGCAAAAGAGGAGTTTGGCGGGCCGGTTTTTAAAACAAAAAGGCCGGTCTGTGAAGACCGGCCTTTCAGTGGATTGGCAGTGGAAGACGTCTGTATCTCGAACTTGCTCAGCGTTTCAAGCCGGCTTCTTCGGCGGCGCCGATGGCGAGGTTCATGCACTGGATGGCTGCGCCCGATGCGCCCTTGCCCAGGTTATCGAGGCGTGCGACGGTCACGAAGCGCTCTTCGTTGCCGAACACGAACAGGTCGACGCGGTTGGTGTCGTTGTTCGCTTGCACGTCGAAGAAACCGCCGTCGAGATTCGCCTCGGAATCGAACGGTGCGACGTGCACGAAGGCTTCACCCGCGTAGTACTCGGCGAACAGCGCGCGCACGTCTTGCGGCGTGGTCTTCTTGGCCAACTGGTTCGGCGAGAAGAAGGTGGTGACCGCGAGACCCTTGTAGAAGTCACCGACGATCGGCGTGAATACCGGTGCCGAGTTCAGGCCGGTGTGCGCCGCCATCTCCGGCAGATGCTTGTGCGTGAGGCCGAGTGCATACGGGCGCGGACTCTTGAGCTTGTCGTTGCCGCCTGCTTCGTAGTCGGCAATCATTTTCTTGCCGCCGCCGCTGTAACCCGTGATCGAGTACGCGTGCGCGGCGAAGTCCGGCGCCACGACGCCGGCTTCGACCAGGGGACGCATGGCCAACACGAAGGCCGATGCGTGGCAGCCCGGCACGGCGATCCGTTTCGCGGTGCGCAGCCGCTCGCGTTGCGAGCGAGCCAGTTCGGGCAGGCCGTAGGCCCAGTCGGCCGACGTGCGGAACGCCGTGCTCGCATCGATCAGCACGGTGCGATCGTTTTCGACCAGCGAGGCCGACTCGCGCGAAGCGACGTCCGGCAGACACAGGAACGTGACGTCCGATGCATTGATGAGACGACGGCGCTCCTCGAGGTCCTTGCGCTTCGCTTCTTCGATACGCAGGATCTCCACGTCGGCGCGTTGCGACAGGTATTCGAAAATCTTCAGGCCGGTCGTGCCTTCCTGTCCGTCGACAAAAACTTTCGTGCTCATCTCGATCTCACTGGCTTACTGGAAACGGGGCGCGACACCGCGCCGGAACGCTATTTTAAGACCTGATAGCGACGGCTGTGCAAAAGGTGTGCAAAGCGGGGTGAAAAAACGACGATGCGCGTTTAAAGTGACATCGGCATGACGGGTTATGCGACAGATGCATGCCGATGCAGGCCGGTTCCGCGCAAATTGACGATACGTGGGAAGCGCTGCGGCGCTCGCATCGCGCGCGTGGCGGTGAGACCGCCACGCGGGGCGAGTCTATGGAACCGTGCTATCAAACGCCTGCTTGCGCGCCCGCTTTCCATCTTGCCGTAGCGCCGGCAATGCGCACGCCGAACATCCGCGCCGTTTCCAGATCGCCCGCGGGCGGTGCTTCTTCCGGCGACGCATCCGCCGGGGACTGCGCCAGCAGGCCAGTAAAGCCGCCTACGTAGTTCAGATCGTTACGGGTGGCCGCCTTGGTGTTTGACGGCATCATGCCGGTGCCGACCCAGATCATGCTGTGTTGCATTGCCAGCGTGACGAAGTACTGGATCGTCGAGAACTTGTCGCCGTTCATGGTCGCAGAATTGGTGAAACCGGCGGCGATCTTGTCCTTCCAGGTTTGGCCGAACCACGGTTTCGAACTCGCGTCGGCGAATTTCTTGAAATCGGCGGACGGCCCGCCCATGTACGTCGGCGCGCCGAAGATGATGGCGTCCGCGGCCGCCAGCTCTGCCCAGCCGGCGTCGTCGATCTCGCCGACCGGCAGGAGTTTCGCGTCCGCGCCGGCTTCGAGCGTGCCGGCCAGCACCGCCTCCGCGACTTTCTTCGTATGGCCGTAGCCGCTGTGATAAACGATGACGATCTTCGACATGGCATTCTCCGGCAAGTTGAAAAAGAGAGCTAAGGATAGCAGCGGCGCGTGGCGAGCTGATGGCGCCGCTACCGTCCGTAGTTGACCACCATCCGCGCACTGCCAAGCGTGGCGGTGCTGATCTCATGATCGAACATGAGCGCCGGGCGCCCTTGTGCGAGGCGCAGGTCCGCGGTGCTCAGCGCATAGACGGTGATGATGTAGCGATGCGGTTTGCCGGGCGGCGGGCAAGGGCCGCCGTATCCATCGAGATCGAAGTCGTTGCGTGCCTCGAGCGCGCCGAGTTTCTTCAGGAAGCCCGATGCGCTGGCGTTCTCCGGCAAGCTGCCGACGGTGGCCGGAATGCCTGCCACGGCCCAGTGCCACCAGCCGCGGCCGGGTGCATCCGGATCGAAGATCGTGATCGCGAAGCTGCGCGTGCCGGCCGGCGCATTGCGCCACGTCAACTGTGGCGAGCGATTTCCGCCCTGGCAGTCATCCTGATTAAAAACCTGCGCCGCATCCACGGCGCCACCCGCATGGAAGCTGGTGCTGGTTAGTGTGAACACGTCCTCGGCGAGTGCGTGTGGGATATGCGCCGCGAATAGCGCAAGACCCAGCATCGCGCAGGTGAAGGACGGCATCCGGCGGAACAGCGAAGCAAGCGAAACAACCAGGCAACGCGAGCGCATGTGCCGGTTCTCCTGTCAGGGGCGCGAGGCGGTTGTCCTCGCGAGGATTATTGTCCCTATTTTGTGCCCCAAGGTCGATTCAAGTCTAACATTCGCTTTGCGACGGCTCATTGTTGCCGCCGGCGGGTTTGGTGGACGTGAAATCGGCTATAGTCGGAGGAATTGTCCGCGCGAATACAGACCGCGCACTCGGTCAATTCAAGTACCAAGAATAGAAAGGTATGTCGGAAGTTTTGGAGAGCGGTTTATCTGTCGAGGGGAGGGCAATGCAAGATCCAGTCAGGGTCGTGGTCGCTGACGACCATCCGGTGATTCTGTTCGGCGCCGAACAAGCGTTGCTCAAGTTTCCAGGTCTGCAGGTCGTCGCGCGCGCGCGACAGTCAACCGAGTTGATCAAGGTGCTGCAGACCGTTGCGTGCGACGTGCTCGTCACGGATCTGGCCATGCCTGGCGGCCAGTACGGCGACGGCCTGCCGCTGATCGGCTATCTGCGGCGCAATTTCCCGGACCTTCCCATTGTCGTGCTGACGATGCTGGAAAACGCCGCGCTGCTCAAGCGGCTGAGCGAGCTCGGGGTGACCTCGGTCGTCAACAAATCGGACGATCTGAGCCATATCGGGCTCGCGGTGCAGCACGTCAGCCGCAACCTCGAATACATGAGTCCGTCCGTCAAGGCGTCGCTCGACACGTTGCGCATGAATGCCGGCGGCAAGAACGAAGACGTGATGCTGTCGCGGCGCGAGCTCGAGGTGGTGCGTCTGTTTGTCTCCGGTATGACGATCAAGGAGATCGCAGAGCACCTTAATCGCAGCATCAAGACGATCAGCACGCAGAAGAATACGGCGATGCGCAAACTCGGGATCGATCGCGATTCGGAATTGTTCCAGTACGCGCAGAGCAACGGCCTCTTGAATCTGTCTTCGCACTCGGCCGACGATACAGGCAGTGCGGCCTAGCCGCGACCATTCGTCCCGCCAGGCGAACTCCATGCGAACTCAATGAAAAAAGCCGCCTGTCGATGAGACAGGCGGCTTTTTTATTCCATCCGCATTAAGCGGCTGCGCTTACTGCGGCGTTGCGTTGGCGCCGCCGTGAGCCGCCGACCATTCGGCCGGTGCGTGCAGGAATTTTTCCACTTCGTCGAGCGTTTTGGTATCGAAGTAGTTATTTGCCTTGGCGACGCGCAACACGTCCCACCACGTGGCAAGCGCGTGCAGATCGACGTCGATGTCTTTCAGCACCGACACGCTTTCCTTGAAGATGTTGTAGTGGAACAGAACGAAGCAGTGGTTCACCGTTGCGCCGGCGGTGCGCAGCGCATTGATGAAGTTGATCTTGCTGCGGCTGTCCGTGGTCAGATCTTCGACCAGCAGTACACGTTGCCCTTCCGTCAGCAGACCTTCGATCTGCGCGTTACGGCCGAAACCCTTCGGCTTCTTGCGCACGTACTGCATCGGCACCATCAGGCGGTCGGAGAGCCAGGCCGCGAACGGGATGCCGGCGGTTTCGCCACCCGCAACCGCGTCGATCTGTTCATAGCCGACGTCGCGCAGGATGGTGGTTTCGGCCATTTCCATCAGGCCACGGCGCACGCGCGGATACGAGATCAGCTTGCGGCAGTCGATATAAACCGGGCTCGCCCAGCCGGACGTGAAAATGTACGGTTTCTCCGCGTTGAAGTGCACTGCTTGCACTTCCAGCAGCATCTTGGCGGTGGTGTCGGAGATCGTCTGGCGATCGAAGCCTGTCATGGGCGGATCCTTGGGTGTGAGCGAGGAGAAGCGGGCGCGAAGCCCGGTGGCGCAGCAAGCGGGGTATCCGCGCCATGATGGGCGGAATACGCGGCCGGTCGGTGGAGTACAGGCCGGCCGGTTTAACTGCGATTTTGCTGCGCGCGTAGCCCGACATTTTACCCGAAATGGCCCCTCCCGAGGAGGCTGTCGTGTGCATTCGCCGCGAATGACGGGCATAACGGCCACGCTGAACGGGACTTTCAGGGTTGGCTGGGCGCCGGTTTTATGGCTTGCTTGTGAGCGGCTTGGGGCACCTTTACACTCACGCGAATTTCCTGGCGGCCTTGCACGTTGGCCGTCGCCATGTCCTACGGAATGCTTTCAATGACTGCCGCTTCTTCTTCTGCCACCGGGACCTGTGAACCCGCCAGGCGTGGCTATGCGGGACGCGCGCTGATCGCGTCGGTGCTTGGTTACGCGATGGACGGCTTCGATCTGTTGATCCTCGGTTTCATGTTGCCGGTCATTGCCGCGGATCTGCATCTGAGTTCAGCACAAGCAGGTTCGCTTGTGACGTGGACCTTGATTGGGGCTGTCGCCGGCGGCCTGATTTTCGGCGTTTTAAGCGACTATTTTGGCCGCGTGCGGATGCTGACGTGGACGATTCTGATTTTTGCCGTTTTCACCGGCCTATGTGCGCTGGCGCAGGGTTATACCGACCTGCTGGCCTATCGAACCATCGCCGGCATTGGTCTGGGCGGTGAGTTCGGCATCGGCATGACGCTGGTGGCCGAAGCGTGGCCCGCGTCGCAACGGGCCCGCGTGTCGTCGTATGTCGGGCTGGGATGGCAGCTTGGAGTGCTGGCGGCCGCGTTGCTGACGCCGCTGCTGCTGCCGATGATTGGCTGGCGCGGTATGTTCGCGCTTGGACTGCTGCCTGCCGTGGTGTCGTTTTTCGTGCGGCGCAGCGTCGAGGAACCGGCACTGTTCACCGAACGCGTCGCGCGTGGCATGCGCAAGCTGCCGCTCAAGCTGCTGGTGGCCGACGCACGCACCACGCGCGCCAGCATCGGCGTGGCGATTCTCTGTTCAGTCCAGAACTTCGGCTATTACGGGCTGATGATCTGGCTTCCGAGCTATTTGTCGAAGACCTTCGGTTATTCGTTGACCAAATCCGGTGTGTGGACAGCCGTGACGGTTCTCGGCATGGCGGCTGGCATCTGGCTGTTCGGCATGGCCGCCGACCGGTTCGGCCGCAAGCCCACGTTCCTGTTCTACCAGGTGGGCGCGGTGGTGATGGTATTCGTCTACGCGCATCTGACAACGCCGATGGCGCTGCTGATCGGCGGCGCGGCAATGGGCGTGTTCGTGAACGGGATGATCGGTGGCTACGGCGCGCTGATTTCCGAGCTTTATCCCACCGATGCGCGGGCCACCGCGCAGAACGTACTGTTCAACGTCGGCCGGGCGGTCGGCGGTTTCGGGCCGGTGGTCGTAGGCGCATTGGCCGCGCGCTATTCGTTCGGCGCCGCGCTCGTTTTGCTCGCGTCGATTTATCTACTCGACGTCTTCGCAACGCTTTTTCTGATTCCCGAACGACGCGGCGCCGAACTCGAATGACGTGTGCTCGACGCCCTCGCAGCGGTGAGCGGAATGGCCACTGGATGCGGCGCCGCAGCATTGCCGGCGCCTGTTTCGCTGGTGGCGAGCCGCGTTAACCAGTCAGTGCATCGACTCGTTCGGGGTGTACACTGATCGACCCGCGTAGCACTCCGCACCGTCTTGCGCTCCGCCGAGGTTCGACGCTGCGCCCAACCGGCGCACGCGAAAACCGCCGCCGTCGATTATCCATTCGATAGACGCGAAGCGCCGCCACGGGGCAGTGTGCCGGGCCCAATTACTTACGTCTCGCAGGTTAAAAAATGGACGAACAACTTAAGCAAAGCGCTCTCGCCTACCACCAGAATCCGAAACCCGGCAAGATTTCGGTCACGCCCACCAAGCCGCTGTCGAACCAGCTCGACCTGTCGCTTGCATACTCGCCGGGCGTCGCCGCGGCCTGTATGGCGATCTACGACGAACCGCTCGACGCGCAGAAGTACACCTCGCGCGGCAACCTCGTCGGCGTGATCACGAACGGCACGGCCGTGCTCGGTCTCGGCAACATCGGCCCGCTCGCCGCGAAGCCGGTGATGGAAGGCAAGGGTTGCCTGTTCAAGAAGTTCGCCGGCATCGACGTGTTCGACATCGAACTCGCCGAGTCGGATCCGGACAAGCTGGTCGAAGCGATCGCCATGCTCGAGCCGACGCTCGGCGGCATCAACCTTGAAGACATCAAGGCACCGGAATGCTTCTACATCGAGAAGAAGCTGCGCGAGCGCATGAAGATTCCGGTCTTCCACGACGATCAGCACGGTACCGCGATCATCGCCTCGGCGGCGATACTGAATGGCCTGAAAGTGGTCGGCAAGAAGCTCGACGAAGTGAAGCTGGTGTGTTCGGGCGCCGGCGCGGCGGCCATCGCGTGTCTGGATCTGCTGGTGAATCTGGGTCTGTCGAAAAAGAACGTGCTGGTCACGGACTCGAAGGGCGTGATCTACGAAGGTCGCGGCAATCTCGATCCCTCGAAGGAACGCTACGCGGCGAACACTGAAGCGCGTACCCTGGCCGACGCGATCCGCGGCGCCGACGTGTTCCTCGGTTGCTCGAGCGCCGGCGTGCTGAAGCCGGAAATGGTCGCCGAAATGGGCACGCAACCGCTGATCCTCGCGCTGGCGAATCCGGAACCGGAAATCCGTCCGGAAGAAGCAAAGAAGGTGCGCCCGGACTGCATCATCGCAACGGGTCGTTCGGACTATCCGAACCAGGTCAATAACGTGCTGTGCTTCCCGTTCATCTTCCGTGGCGCGCTGGATGTCGGCGCAACCACGATCACGGAAGAAATGAAGCTCGCGTGCGTGCGCGCGATTGCTGAACTGGCCGAAGAAACCGATCAGGGCGATGAAGTCGCCAAGGCCTACGAAGGCCACTCGCTCGAATTCGGCCCGGAATACCTGATTCCGAAGCCGTTCGATCCGCGTCTGATCATCAAGATCGCGCCGGCTGTTGCGCAAGCCGCGATGGATTCGGGCGTCGCAACCCGTCCGATCAAGGACATGGACGCGTATCGCGAAGAACTCGGCACGACCGTGTACCGCACCGGCATGGTCATGCGGCCGGTGTTTGCAGCGGCGAAGTCCGAGCCGGCGCGTATCGTGTTCGCCGAAGGTGAAGACGAGCGCGTGCTGCGTGCCGCGCAATTCGTGCTGCTGGAAAAGATCGCCAAGCCGATTCTGGTCGGCCGTCCGTCGGTGATCGAGATGCGTCTGAAGAAGATGGGCTCGAAGCTGAAGTGCGGTGAAGACTTTGTAGTGGTCGATCCGGAAGACGATCCGCGCTATCAGCAATGCTGGCAGGCATACCACGAACTCGGCGCGCGCGAAGGCGTGACGCCGGACGTCGCGAAGGCCGCGATGCGCAAGTTCAATACGCTGATCGGCGCGATCCTGGTGCGCCTCGGCGAAGCAGACGGCATGATCTGCGGGATGATTGGCCAGTACCACACGCATCTGAAATTCATCGAGCAGGTGCTGGGCAAAGCGGACAACGTGCAGAACTTCGCCGCGATGAACCTGCTGATGCTGCCGGGCCGCAACCTGTTTATCTGCGATACGTACGTGAACGAAACGCCGACCGCCGAACAGCTCGCCGACATGACGATGCTGGCTTCGCGCGAAATCGAAAAGTTCGGCATCACGCCGAAGGTCGCATTGCTGTCGAATTCGAACTTCGGCAGCGCGCCGTCGGCGTCGTCGCAACGGATGGCTGCGGCGCGCAAGCTGATTGCTGAACGTGCGCCTTCGCTCGAGATCGACGGTGAAATGCACGGCGACGCGGCGTTGTCGGAAATGGTCCGCAAGGCTGCGTTCCCTGGCACGACGTTGAGCGGTGAAGCGAACCTGCTGATCATGCCGAACGTCGAAGCAGCCAACATCGCGTACAACCTGCTGAAGATGGTTGGCGGCGAAGGCGTGACGGTCGGGCCGTTCCTGCTGGGCGCGGAAAAGCCGGTGCACATCCTGACGCCGGCCGCGACTGTGCGCCGCATCATCAACATGACGGCAGTGGCCTCGGCCAATGCACGCAAGCGGGTGAGCGCGCAGTAATGATGATTTGATGTCGAAGCGACGCCGCATCGCGGCGTTCGCGATAAGCCAGCAAAAAAGCGCCACGGAAGCGGATTCCGTGGCGCTTTTTATTTGGACGTTCTGATTTGAGTGAGCGTTTGTCTGAAGGATTCTTAAGTCGATAAACGAGCTTTAAGACTGGTCCTATTCGATTCACTGTGACACTTTTGTAAAGTTACTTCTGAGGCGCGGCACTAAGCGATGGCAACGAAACAGTCGGCTGGTCACTTCGTTGCATCGAATCTGACGTTGCGCTTCATCTCTGGTGTTGAGTAGTTGCAGTTCTGATGATGAAGACAGTTGTACCAATGGGTTGTAGTAGTTGCAGTAGATGTGTGTTGTTGCAGTAGGTAGTTGAAGTTGCAGTAGGTAGTTGAAGTTGCAGTAGGTGGTTGAAGTTGCAGTAGGCAGTTGAAGTTGCTGTGGGTAGTTGAAGTTGCAGTAAGTAGTTGAAGTTGCAGTAAGTAGTTGAAGTTGCAGTAAGTAGTTGAAGTCGCAGTAAGTAGTTGTTGTCTGGTAATTGTTTGTTTTTGGTTGATTGTTGTGTTGTTGGAAGGAGCAGTACCGCTTGTTCTTGTACACACGCATCACGTGTCGAAGCAGGCAAAAAAAAGGCGACTGTCCGCAAGGGCAGCCGCCTTTTCCATTTTCAGGCCAGCGTTGGCAAATCAAGCCGGCAATGCAATCAAGCCGCGTGCTGAGTTTTCCCCGCTTCCGGCGAGCGCCAGCGCGTTAGCAACTCGTTCCACTTGACCCGCACGCCCTTCAGATTATTTTCCTTCACATGGCCATAGCCGCGGATGCCATCCGGCAGATTCGCCAGTTCGACGGCCAGCTCGCGCTTTTGCGCAGTCAGGCCTCCGATCAGCTCACGCACCAGCGCTTCATATTCCCCAATCAGCGCGCGCTCAGTGCGACGTTCTTCAGTCTTGCCGAACGGATCGAGTGCCGTGCCGCGCAGGAATTTCAGTCTGGCCAACATATGCATGGCGCTGAACATCCACGGTCCATACTTCTTCTTGACCAGATGACCTTTGGCGTCCTTCTTCGAGAATGTCGGCGGCGCGAGATGGAGGTGCAGCTTCCAGTCGCCTTCAAAAGTCGCGTTCAGTTTTTCGATGAACGCCGGATCGCTGTACAGGCGCGCCACTTCATACTCGTCCTTGTAGGCCATCAGCTTGTGCAGATTTTTCGCGACCGCTTCGGTCAGCGGCAACTGGCTGTCGATTGAATCGAGCGCGGATTCCGCCACACGCACTTGCGCCACCAACGCACGATAACGGTCCGCGTAAGCCGCGTTCTGGTATGCGGCGAGATAGTCGGCGCGCTTGTCGATCAGCGTGTCGAGCGCCTTTGGCGTATGCAGCGAGATGATCTTGTTGCTCGTCGTTTCCGCTGCGGCACCGCGTCCTTGCGACTGTGCGAGCTTGCGCACCGCGGGGAGGTCATGTGCGGCACGGCGCCCCCATTCGAACGCCGCGCGGTTCTTCTCGATCTGCACGTTGTTCAGCTCGATCGCGCGCATCAGCGACTGATAGGTCAGCGGCACCCAGCCGCGTTGCCACGCATAGCCGAGCACGAACGGGTTCGTGTAGATCGCATCGCCGAGCAGCGCGACGGCGAAGTGATTCGCGTCGACCATATCGACACCGTCGTCTCCCGCACCGGCGCGCACGTCCGCTTCCGTGCTGCTGCCCGGGAAACGCCAGTCGGGGTTCTTGATCAACGCGGCGGTCGGCGTATGCGCGCTATTGAGCACGACGCGCGTGTGACCGGCCTGCATCCGCGAGACGCATTCGTCGCTTGCCGTGACGATCGCATCGCAGCCGATCACGAGACTGGCTTCGCCCATCGCGATGCGGGTTGCGTGGATGTCGGCCGGGTTCCTCGCGATCTGCACGTGGCTCATCACAGCGCCGCCCTTTTGCGCGAGGCCGGTGACGTCGAGTACCGTGACGCCTTTGTTTTCCAGGTGCGCGGCCATCCCGAGCAATGCGCCGATCGTCACCACACCCGTGCCGCCGACGCCTGTCACCAGCACGCCATAGGGACGCTCGATCGACGGCAACTCAGGCTCCGGCACCGGCGGCATCGCATCGGCGACGATGCCTGACGCCGCCTTCGGCTTGCGCAGTTGTCCGCCTTCCACCGAGACAAAACTCGGGCAGAACCCGTTCACGCAAGAGAAGTCCTTGTTGCAGGTCGACTGATTGATCTGGCGTTTAGTGCCGAACTCGGTATCGAGCGGTTCCACGGACAGGCAATTCGACTTGACCGAGCAGTCGCCGCAGCCTTCGCATACCGCTTCGTTGATCACGACACGGCGCGCCGGATCCGGATACGTGCCGCGTTTCCTGCGGCGCCGCTTCTCGGTTGCGCAGGTCTGGTCGTAGATCAGGATAGTAGTGCCGGGAATCTCGCGAAGCTGACGCTGAACTTCGTCGAGCTGGTCGCGATGATGGATGTCGATGCCCGGCGCGAGACCGACGTTCGCCGAATATTTCTCCGGTTCGTCGGTGACGATCACGATTTTCGTCGCGCCTTCCGCAGCCAGTTGATGCGTAATCTGCGGCACGGTCAGCACGCCGTCGACCGGCTGGCCGCCCGTCATCGCGACGGCGTCGTTATAGAGAATCTTGTAGGTGATATTTGCTTTCGACGCGATTGCCGCGCGAATTGCGAGCAGGCCCGAATGGAAGTACGTGCCGTCGCCGAGGTTGGCGAATACGTGCTTGTCGTTGGTGAACGGCGCCTGGCCGATCCACGCGACGCCTTCGCCGCCCATCTGGCTGAAGGTGCTAGTGCTGCGGTCCATCCAGACGGTCATGTAGTGGCAGCCGATGCCGGCCATCGCACGTGAGCCTTCCGGCACGTTCGTCGAGGTGTTGTGCGGACAACCCGAGCAGAACCACGGCTTGCGTTCGGCTTCGACGCGCGGACGCGCCAGAGCTTTTTCCTTCGCTTCAATTACCGCGATGCGTGTTGCAATGCGCGCGCGAACGTCGGACGGCAGGTCGAACTTGTCAAGGCGCGTGGCGATCGCCTTGGCGATGATCGCCGGCGAGAGTTCGTAGTGGGCCGGCAGCAGCCAGTTGCCCATCGGCACTGACCATTCGCCGCCCGCGCCGTCTTTCTCGTCGAATTTGCCGAAAACGCGCGGACGCTGCGCATCGGGCCAGTTGTACAGTTCTTCCTTAATTGCGTATTCGAGAATCTGGCGCTTCTCTTCGACCACCAGAATTTCCTGAAGACCGCGCGCGAACGCATGGGCGCCTTGTGCTTCAAGCGGCCACACACAGCCGACTTTGTACAAACGGATGCCTATGCGCGAACAGGTTTCGTCATCGAGGCCGAGGTCGGTCAGCGCCTGACGCACGTCAAGATAAGCCTTGCCGCCGGTCATGATGCCGAAACGCGCATGCGGCGAATCGATTTCGACGCGGTCCAGTTTGTTCGCGCGCACATAGGCGAGCGCCGCGTACCACTTGTAGTCGAGCAGACGCGCTTCCTGCACCAATGGCGGATCCGGCCAGCGAATATTCAGGCCGCCTTCGGGCATCGCGAAGTCGTCCGGCAGAATGATTTTTGTGCGATGCGGGTCGATATCGACGGAAGCTGACGATTCAACCACGTCGGTCACGCACTTCATCGCCACCCACAGGCCGGAGTAGCGGCTCATCGCCCAGCCGTGCAAGCCGAAATCCAGATATTCCTGCACGTTCGACGGAAACAGCACCGGCAGGCCGCACGCCTTGAAGATGTGTTCCGACTGATGCGCGAGCGTCGAGGATTTGGCGGCGTGGTCGTCGCCGGCGAGCACGAGAACGCCGCCGTGTTGCGACGAGCCGGCCGAATTGCCGTGTTTGAAGACGTCGCCGGAGCGGTCGACGCCCGGGCCCTTGCCGTACCACATTGAAAACACGCCGTCGTATTTGGCGCTCGGGTACAGATTGACCTGCTGTGAGCCCCAGACGGCGGTCGCCGCGAGATCCTCGTTGACGCCGGGTTGGAAGACCACGCGGTGCGCGGCGAGATGCTGCTTCGCTTTCCACAGAGACTGGTCGAGTCCGCCGAGTGGCGATCCGCGATAACCGGAGATAAATCCAGCGGTATTGAGCCCGGCGGCCTGGTCGCGTTCCTGCTGCAACATCGGCAGACGCACTAGCGCCTGGATGCCGCTCATGTACGCGCGGCCGCGTTCGAGGGTGTATTTGTCGTCGAGCGTGACGGAAGATAGAGCGGCTTCGAGCGAGGCTCGCTGACCTGCGTCTAGCGGGGCATTCATTATGTGTACTCCTCCACCCAGTTTGGGATCGCCAAAACTTTTTGGGCCGCGGCATCTTGTGAATGCGTATGGCCGGGGTCGCCATATTGACGTGTTTTAAGTGATGGTAGCACTGGTAAAAACCCGCCGCAGCGCGTCCGGAAATGCGGCGGTGCAGCGTGATTTTCGCCAGATACAGGCGGAAGACTTTCTGCTTTCGAGTCGCACTGTAACAAGCTGTAAAAACTACAAATCTGCGGAACCGCAGTTGAAATGTCTGTCTAATACCCCACCTGCGAGCAATGTCTGCGCAACGCTCCGCATTCGGTGGAGCTTCAGGACAGCAGGGCAGTTAGAAAAGGAGTACGCATGAACACGAGAAACATCCAGACGTTCCTGATGGTTTCGGCCGCATTCTTCGCCATGAGCGCACCGGTGCGCTCGAGCACCAACCCGGGCAGCGCAGGGACGCTGTCGAACGCGATCACCAGCACGGCGCAAGTCGCGCCCGCACGCATTGCGGTGGAACGCCTTGCACGATCCACGAAGGCCGACGAGGAAGATCAGAATTCGTGATGCGTCGCTGAAGCGACGTATCGGTTGAAAATCTGCCGCTGTCCGTGCTTCGGCAATGGCACAAACAAGAAGGGCGAGGATCGCAAGATCCTCGCCCTTTTTTCTTATTTCTCCCAGATTCCGCGCCGGCTTTTAGTCGTCAGGCCTTGTCCTGAACCACGCCGCGGCGAATCTGATCCAGTTCGATCGATTCGAACAGCGCCTTGAAATTACCCTCGCCGAAGCCCTGGTTGCCCTTGCGCTGGATGATCTCGAAGAAGATCGGCCCAATCTGGTTTTCGGTGAAGATCTGCAGCAGCAAGTCGTCGGGGGCGCCGTCGATCAGGATCTTGCGCTTGCGCAATTCGTCGAGCGGCTCGCCGTGGTTCGGTACGCGGCGGTCGACCAGTTCATAGTACGTGTCGATCGTATCGAGCAGCGAGATGTTCGCCGCGCGCAAGCCGTCCACCGTGCGGTAGATGTCGTTGCTGCCCAGCGCGATGTGCTGAATGCCTTCGCCGTGGTACTCGTCCAGGTATTCCTGGATTTGACCGGCCACGTCCGAGCCTTCTTCGTTGATCGGAATGCGGATCTTGCCGCACGGCGAGGTCATCGCCTTCGATTTCACGCCGGTCACCTTGCCTTCGATGTCGAAGTAACGCACTTCACGGAAATTGAATAGACGCTCGTAGAACTCCGCCCACTCCTGCATGCGGCCGCGATGGACGTTGTGCGTCAGGTGATCGATATAGGTCAGGCCATGGCCGACCGGGTGGGGATTCGCACCCGGGATCGGTTCGAAGTCGACGTCGTAAATATCGATGTTGCCAATGCTGCCCGCCTCGGCGCCGTTCTTGCCGCGCCAGCGGTCGACGAAATAGATCAGCGAGTCGCCGATACCCTTGATTGCCGGGATGTTCAATTCCATCGGGCCGGTCTTGTTGTCGAAGCCCCAGGCGCCTTTTTCCAGAGCCTGCTCGTAAGCCTTCGCCGCGTCCTGGACGCGGAAAGCGATCGCGCAGATCGACGGGCCATGCAGCCGCGTGAAACGTTGCGCGAACGAATGCTGTTCCCCGTTGACAATGAAATTGATGTCACCCTGGCGATACAGCGTCACGTCTTTGTGACGATGCCGGGCCACCGCAGTGAAGCCCATCTGTTCGAACAGCTTGCCGAGCGCTTTCGGGTCCGGGGCGGTGTATTCGATGAATTCGAAGCCGTCGGTACCGACCGGGTTTTCCCAAGTTGAAACCTGCATTGTCTGTCTCCTATGTCGACCAGAGTTGGCGCTTCAGCACTTACTCCGGTCCCATGCAAAGCTAAATGCTGATGGGGGGTGCCCCTATGTGTTTCGTCAAGCATTAGGGGTGGATTTCGGCTGGTAGAGGGTGCCGTCGCGCAGCATCGCGAACAGCACGTCGCAGCGCCGTCTGGCAAGGGCGATGAGCGCTTGATTGTGGC